>Ga0160183_108243_pt1 | contig 26625 bp, 24 predicted proteins | sample met14sb_FD_108562 | JGI IMG/M metagenome (GOLD analysis project Ga0160183, IMG submission 108562) | Synthetic bacterial communities of pure cultures from sediment of Lake Washington, USA, under high oxygen condition - MT... | ecosystem: Engineered > Modeled > Simulated communities (microbial... >...
ACCCAATGCGCTGCTTGCAATACAAAATCAATAGGCAACAGGCTGCCAACAATGCTTAAGGGCACGACAATTAAGCTGATAACAGGAATAGCCAGTGCATTGGCTAGCGGTGAAATAATGGAAGCCTGACCGAACATAGCGATTAACAGTGGCAATAAACCCAAGGTAATGGCCCATTGCGTTCTCACCGCTTCCACTAACCAATGTTGCGTTTTTAATCTGCCAACACTCACATAAGCGATCAGTACCACTGCGGAAAATGACAACCAAAAACCCGGCGCAATGACTGCCCATGGATCAATCAGCACAACCACGACCAGCGCAATGGACAAGGCACGCGAAATGGCTAAATTGCGTCCTAATAATAACGCCAAGGCAAATGTCATGAGCATAAACAAGGTACGTTGCGTGGGGACGGACAGGCCAGCCAAGCATGCATACAATACCGCGATGATTAACCCGGCAATTGTCGCCGCTTTTCGCGTGGGGAAATACATCACCAACCTTGGTACTCGCCGCCAAACAAAAGCTGTTACTGCAAAAGCCAGACCAGCCAGCATGGTGATATGCAGTCCAGAAATACTCATCAAATGATTGGTGCCTGTGCGTAAGTACACATTCCAATCGGCAGGTGAAATCTGGCTATCATCACCCACGACCAGCGCGCGAATTACACCGGCATAGGGTTGATTGATTAAAGCATTCGAAATGCGATTGCCGACTTTTTCGCGAAAGTGCTCAACAATATAATTAGGCTTAAATACAAAGTTACTTAATTTTTTATGATTACTTTTCTGGTTAATGCTGCCAGTGGCACGCATATTTTCACTTAAAGCCCACGCCTCAAAATCGAAACCATGCGGGTTATAAGTGGTGTGTGGGCGCTTTAGTTTCACGGTAAATTGCCAACGTTCACCTGCATGAAAATAATTATTTGCGCCAGTATTTTCTGGCGGATTACTTTCTGGGGTTGCCGTTTTATTATTGCGATAAAAATTAAGTGAAATATGCGCAGGGACTTTTAAGCTGTTAGTGGCGTCTTCAGTTAACACTTTTTCAACATCAAACTTAAATCGCTCACCACGCTCGGTCACTTCTGGCAACGAGGCAATCACGCCAATCAGCTCGATACTTTTTTGCTGCCATTCTTTGGGCAACTCATCGCTTAATCGTAAACTGGCAGAACCAGCCGCCCAATAAAAACCGAGCAAAATTGCGCAGATAAAAAGACTTAACTTTTTTAAAAACTGAGTAATTTGTGAATTAAATAACGACTCGCGCTGAATAAGTAAGAGTTGAGTTGTGGCTATTCTAAAAGTCAAAAAAGCCATTGGTAGAATGGCTAAATAGACATATGTACTGGGCAATGCCGGCTGTTGTTGCAGCAACCAAGCTCCTAACACAAAGCCAATTGCAAACAGGTTCATCGCCTTAATTAATCACTTAACATCAATCAAGCGTCTGCAGCTTACCATCCACCAAGCGGTACTGGCGTTGCATTTTTGCGGCCAAACTTAAATCGTGCGTAACCACGACCAGGCTAGTATTTTGCGCTTTATTGATTTCCAGCAACAAATCAAACACCAGATTAGCCGTCACCCTGTCCAAATTACCCGTTGGTTCATCCGCCAAGATGCAAGCAGGCTTTGTCACTAAAGCACGCGCAAGCGCGGCACGTTGACGTTCACCACCAGAAAGTTCACCTGGCATGTGTTCTAAACGATGAGTTAACCCTACTTTATCGAGAATTTCTTTTGCAGTGGCTAATGCTTCAGCGCGATGAACGCGGCGAATCAGCAAAGGCATAGCGACGTTTTCGATTGCGGTAAACTCTGGCAATAGATGATGAAACTGATACACAAAACCCAAGCTTTGATTACGCAATTGGCCCTTTTGAGTTTCGGATAATTGACTTAAGTTTTTCCCCATCAACTCAACTGCGCCGCTAGTTGGCGCATCTAAGCCACCCAGCAAATGTAACAAGGTACTTTTGCCCGAACCCGATGTACCGACAATGGCGATTTGCTCACCTGTATGCACACTTAAATCAATGCCATTTAATACGGCAACATCTAAACCGGTATAGGTTTTAGTTAAGGCATTGCATTGAATAATATTACTCATATCTTAACGCCTCGGCAGGGTTGATTTTAGAGGCTTTATAGCTGGGGTACAGTGTTGCCAGCAGGCTTAACACAAAAGACATCACAATAATGGTGGACACATCCGACCACTCTACTTTGGACGGCAAATCGCTGATGTAATAGACATCTTTGGCTAAAAACTGTACCTGAAACACACGCTCTATAAATGGCACAATAGTGTCAATATTCAAGGCAATCAGCACGCCTGACGCTGCACCCAGTACAGTACCAATCATCCCAATTAGTGCGCCTTGCACAATAAAAATCCGCATGATGCTGCCAGGACTGGCGCCAAAAGTACGCATGATGGCAACATCGGCGCGCTTATCCGTCACCGCCATCACCAAAGTAGACACGATATTAAAGGCCGCAACCGCCACAATTAAAGTCAGAATAATAAACATCACGCGTTTTTCTAATTGCACTGCTTTAAAGAAATTGGCATGCTGCTGCGTCCAATCGGTCACAAAATAGCTGCTGGCGCCGTCTTTGCTTAAATCTTGAGTCAGCTGGTAAGACATCGCAGGCGCATCGAATAAATCATCCAGCTTTAAGCGCAAGCCCGATACATTGTTGCCCATGCGATACAGCTTTGATGCATCGTCGATATGAATCAAGGCTAAACCGGCATCGTACTCATACATCCCAATCTGGAACAATCCGACTACCCTAAACTGCTTGATGCGTGGCACAACACCAGTCGGCGTAAATTGCCCTTGCGGTGCCATTAACACCACTTTTTCGCCGACACCTACGCCTAATAACTGTGCTAAATCGGTACCTAATACAATATTGAATTCGCCCGCGCGCAAATCATCCAGACTGCCCACTTTCATGTGGCGACCTAAATCCGCCACACCATCTTCCAGCTTAGGCAATACGCCACGCACAATGGCGCCCTGCACGCCTTGACCGTAACTCAGCATGCCCTGTGCCATCACATAAGGCGCACTGGCTTTTACTTTTGGGTTAGCTTTCACTTGGCTTGCCAATGCGGGCCAATCGCTTAACTGATTATTAGCGCCAGTAATTTCCAAATGTGAAGCCACACCTAAAATGCGGTTGCGTAGCTCTGCCTGAAAACCGTTCATCACCGACAGCACGACGATTAGCGCAGCGACACCCAGCGCAATGCCGACCATACTAGTCAATGAAATAAACGAAATAAAATGATTTTTGCGCTTGGCTTTGGTGTAGCGCAGACCAACAAACAGTTCAAATGGTAATTTTGATTCGATCGTTGATAACACGGTTGAGATGAGTGACATAGGCTGAATCTTAGCAGTTAATGCAATTAAGATTGCAATTTTAGCCGGCTATTTTTAACAGCCTGATTGGATTTAGATTAAAAAATCTAAGCTAGAATTTAATAAAGCCAGAAAAAATTAGCTTAACTTAATAATATTAAGCAGAGTGACTTAAATAGTGATTGCTACACTCACCCAGTCGCGCTGTTTTCGCTCTAACACGCCTGCTTGTACAAGTTTATCTTCACCATCTATATGAATCAAATACTGGCTGCCGCGCTTATATTCGCTTCTAGGCAGGATTAATGACGCATGCGGTTTATTTATCGGAGTATGTTCTTTTGCAACCCATATGCCAGAAAATACGTTTAGCTGACTAAAATTCACTGGGCGATTGTCGTCGCTATCATCGACAAAATAACCGCTGCATGTCTCATGCTCATGATTCATATCAACAAGCGCCACTTTCATACAGGCAGATTGCACACCCAACACCTCAAGCCCGGCTCTGAATGTACCATTTACTTGCTTACGCACACTTCTGATTTCGGCGATGACCAATGTATTCTTATCATCAACCGTGGTGTAACCCACTAGCGTACCTGGCTCGACCCATTGATTAAATTCCTTGCCTAAATCCACCGCAAACCCACCATTGCTTTCATCCACCATCCACCAATTTTCGCTACCCAAATAATGCATGTGTGTATGAGTATTCACGCGTGGCGAGATATTATTTCTGCGTTGCTGTGCCAACTTAAAGTCCAGCTCATCACTACTTGCGATTGTGCTGGCACTAATGGCTCTTAAGCGCGTACAAATATCCTCTAAACCATGACTAACATTTAATAACTTGCTACCTTTATGTCGCGCTTCTTTTCTGCGTTGTCGCTCAAAACCCTCTACACACCATTCTGCACGTAATTTTTTAAACAGCTTAAGCACCACGGATGGTGGCGCGACTTTATCCAAACCAAATTCCGTCAGTGTTTTTTTTGTATCTACCGCACACAAATACGCTTCAATTTTATCCACAAGACGTGTCGTTTTCCAAAAGCGATATTCCGCATACTTTTCTACTGTGCGGATTCTTTCTGGCCCTTTATCACCCTCTAATGGGATAAAAAACTGCACCTTATCCTGACGGTATTTATTCAAAATCAATGGATTAGATGCCCAAATCTTTAACACTTGCTCTGTTAACTGAATTTGCAGGCGACTATAGTTACCTTTCTGCAAGGTATCCATCATAAAACCCTGTTTTAGAATGGCCGCAATGCTGGTTTCTTTTCGATGGAAGCTATACAGAAATAAATTCCTGTTCATCATCGCCAAATTTTCAGCAAGTCTGATGACATTATGAACAGTCGACCATGTGCCGGTTGGCGCAGGCTGATCATCAAAATAGCGCCATTTAGCCATTGAAAAAGCCGCATTTAATAATCGGCATAAAATCAAATTAATTTTTTCTTCAGCCAAAACAACCTTACCTTGGCTTTGATAGCACGCTAAAAATTGTGTATACGCCACATATAATTGCCTGTAATACAAATAGGCTGCGTTATAAATGCTGGCTTCTAATTTCTTATTTATTTTCAATATAGTCAAATACTTATGCGTTTCTTTCTTGGCATAGCGATAAGTATTTTTATCAATCTGCAACACTAATTCAATCTGATATTCGGCGTCATAGATCGATTCGAATTCAATTTTCGCCAATTGCTGCCTAGTTTCAATCAACACATCCAGCTCTGCCATTGCAGGCAAAGTATTTAACCAGCCAAGTTCTTTCTGCATATCCTGCTGCTGAAAAATCGACTGAATTTTGTGCATCACCATTGACAACATTTTGCAAACCTTACTGAGTGTAAAATTACTTAATTGCTTATCTGCAAAATGTGTACCAATTATTTAATGCCGATTTAATGCACGAAATCGCATTAAACAATACCGCTAAAACCAATAATTCTAGTTAGCGCTTATTAAGCTGAACTGTTAAAATAAAGCCATGTTTACAGGAATTATTCAAGCAGTCGGGCAGATTGAATCGGCCAGCAAAATGGGCGATGACATTCAGTTGGTTATCCACGCAGCCGCTTTAGGTTTAGAAGATGTGGACTTAGGCGACAGCATCGCCGTTAATGGTGTGTGTTTAACGGCCACTCAGCGCTCCAAAACCCATTTTCACGCACATGTTTCGACAGAAACGCTTAATGTCACTGTCGGCCTGGATCAGCCGCAAGCCGTCAATTTAGAAAAGGCCTTGCGTTTAAACGATCGTTTAGGTGGGCATTTGGTCAGCGGTCATGTAGATGGCGTGGGCAGCGTTGTGGCTTTTACCGATTTAGGTGATTGCTGGACATTGACGATTGAAGCGCCGCGCGCACTATCCAAATACATCGCAAAAAAAGGCTCAATTTGTGTGAATGGCGTGAGCCTAACCGTAAATAGCATCGAAAAAGATACGTTTAGCATGAATATCATCCCGCACACTTTACAAAATACTACTTCCCACCAGCTTAAAGTTGGTAGCCGCGTTAATTTAGAAATTGACCAAATTGCGCGCTATGTTGAGCGCATGACAGAGTGGGCGCAAGAAAATAATGAACAAAAGAATAATGAAAAAGCCAAATAATGCCACTAGAATCTATTAGCCCTGTCACTGACATTATTGCCGACATTAAAGCCGGAAAAATCGTTATTTTGGTCGACGATGAGAACCGTGAAAATGAAGGCGACTTTGTCATCGCGGCAGAATTTGCTACTGCCGCACATATTAACTTTATGGCGAAATATGGCCGTGGACTTATCTGCCTAACCTTAACAGAAGCGCGTTGCAGACAATTGAATCTGCCGCCAATGGTGCAAAAAAATGGCACGCGTTTAGGCACCAACTTTACCGTTTCAATTGAAGCTGCGACTGGCGTGACCACTGGCATTTCCGCCAAAGACCGCGCCACAACCGTTGAGGCCGCCGTCGCCAAAGATGCGAATCCCAAAAGTATTATTAGCCCAGGACATATTTTTCCATTAACAGCTTTAGATGGCGGTGTACTGGTGCGCGCAGGACATACCGAAGCAGGCTGTGATTTAGCATCATTGGCTGGCGTAGAGCCAGCATCGGTTATTTGCGAGATATTAAAAGAAGATGGCGAAATGGCTCGCTTGCCCGATTTGGTTGAAATCGCGCGCGAACATGGTTTAAAAATTGGTTCGATTGCGGATTTAATTCACTACAGAAGTGAGAATGAGAAACTCATTGAGCGCGCGGCAGAGCGTATCGTCAGTACGCCTTATGGCCCAATGCGCTTGATTGCCTATTCTGACAAGATTGCCAATGAAACACACTTGGCATTAGTAAAAGGCGACCCCTCTGCCGAAAAAGAAACTTTGGTGCGTGTGCATGAACCACTATCGGTTTTTGATTTGCTGGATAGCAGCAGCTGTACCCACAGCTGGAATATGCTGCAAGCGATGCAAGCCGTTTCCAAATCGGAATGCGGTGTGATTGTCTTATTGCAACATCGTGAAGGCGCGGCCGATTTGGTGGCACGAATTAATCACGCGGACGAACCCGCGCGCTATAACCAAGAACTACGCACTTATGGCATCGGCTCACAGATTCTGCTGGATTTGGGTGTGCGAAAAATGCGCTTAATGGCGACTCCACGCAAAATGCCAAGCATGATGGGGTTCGGATTAGAGATTACAGGATACTTAGAATCTGAGTCTTAACAGGCTGAAAAACATTAATATTTGTTACCGGCAATCGGCCCCTTAAGGTATTGATTATTTTAAAATAATTCGTGTTAAAATTATAACCATTGGAAAATATTAATCTTACAGGTCAGTTTCTCATCGCGATGCCCGCGATGTTAGACCCGCGTTTTTCTAAAACCATCACGTATATATGTACGCATAATCAGGATGGCGCAATGGGCGTGATAGTCAATCGCGCAACAGATATTACGCTTACCGACCTGTTCGAACAGATCAAACTCGACTCCAGCTCAACCGCTTTGCTTGAAAAAACTGTGCACTATGGCGGCCCTGTGCAAACAGACCGCGGCTTTATTCTGCACACACCGCAAATCGAATACAACTCAACTATCTTGGTCGGCAACACGATTGCGCTCACTACTTCTAAAGACATTTTAGAAGCCGCTGCAGAAAACAATGGTCCGGAAAAGATGCTAGTTGCTTTAGGTTACGCTGGCTGGACACCCGGACAATTGGAAGAAGAAATGCTCAATAACTCCTGGTTAAGTTTAGATACAAACAATCTGCATGATATTCACGCTCTTATTTTCGACGCGCCAAACCTTGAAAGATTTGACCTCGCCATGCAGTTAATGGGACTTAATTGGGCTAATTTATCGGATGTGGCAGGACATGCGTAAATTGAGCATGAATAAGTTTGGGCAGCTTAAATGACACAAAATCCTCAATCTAAAAACAGTTTAAATCAAAGCCATTTACCCATTCTAGAGCGCAAATATCCTGATATTTCAGGCACGGTATTAGCCTTTGATTTTGGTGAAAAACGCATTGGTGTTGCCGTAGGCGAAACTCTATTAAAAGTAGCCCATCCTTTAACGACGATTGAATCTGAAACTAACGATGCTCGTTTTAATTGCATTGCCAATCTTATTCAAGAATGGCGGCCTAGCCTGCTAATCGTTGGCTTACCTACGCATATGGATGGTAGCGAGCACTTAATGACCAGTCTGGCCAAGAAGTTTGCACAGCGGCTGGAAGGCCGCTTTAATTTGCCGGTGATGATGATTGATGAGCGATTGAGTTCAGCCGATGCAGCGCAAAACCTGAATGCAGCCGGCATTAAAGGCATTAAGCAAAAAGCGTTAATCGATGCCGTCGCAGCACAAACCATATTACAATCGCATTTTGACGGACTTTCGAATTGACAGGGTTTTGAATAGTCAGGCCAGAAATTGACAAACATTGAATACAACTTTACCTATGCAACTACCTAATCCAGAAACACTATTAAGTGATATTACCGCCAAGATTCAGGCGCAATTAAACCTTGCGACCAATATTGAACATTGCGCCTTTGTAGGTATTCACAGCGGCGGTGTGTGGTTAATGCAACGCATATTGAATACTTTAAAGCTAGATACTCCCTATGGAACATTAGATGCCGCACTGTATCGTGACGACTATGCGCAACGCGGACTTAAAGCAGAATCAAAACCCTCTAACATTCCTTTTAATGTGCAAGATAAACACATTATTCTAATAGATGATATTTTCTACACAGGCCGCACCACGCGCGCTGCTATGAATGAGTTATTTGATTATGGCAGACCAGCCAGCATCACATTGGCGGTCTTAATTAACCGTGGTGGTGCAGAGTTGCCGATATCACCCAATATTGTAGGGGCGGAAATTTTGCTCAATCACAACCAAAGTTTACAGTTATCACAAGACACCAAAGGCAAATTGCATCTTAGTTTAAAAGAGTCTGCCACTGAATATATTCGTTTAGAGCCTAATAATGATTAATCCACAACTTGATTCTGACGGCAATCTTAAACACCTGCTCACGATTGAGGGCTTGCCTACACGCATCCTTAATCAGATATTGGATACGGCGGAGACCTTTGTCGGCGTGGCTGAACGCGATATCAAAAAAGTACCTTTATTGCGCGGTAAAACCGTGTGTAATATCTTCTTTGAAAACAGTACACGTACGCGTACCACTTTTGAAATCGCCGCCAAAAGATTATCCGCCGATGTGATTAATCTGAATGTTGGCACCTCCAGCCAATCTAAAGGTGAGACGATTTTAGATACGGTAGATAACTTAATCGCCATGCACGCCGACATGTTTGTGGTGCGCCACAACCAAAGTGGAGCACCACATTTTATTGCACAGCATGTACCAGATCATATCAGTGTGATTAACGCGGGCGATGGTCGCCATGCGCACCCTACGCAAGGCTTATTGGATGTATTCACCATTCGCCGCTATAAGCCGGATATGCACAATTTGCGTATTGCTTTAGTGGGCGATGTACTGCATTCACGGGTTGCCCGCAGCGAAATCCACGCATTGACAACACTTGGCGTGCCAGAAGTACGCGTGATTGCGCCCAAAACATTATTGCCGACTGACGTTGAAAAACTGGGCGTACAGGTTTTTCATGATATGAAAGCGGGATTAAAAGACGTGGATGTTGTTATGATGTTGCGCCTGCAAAATGAACGTATGAATGGTGCGATGCTGCCTTCTGCACAAGAATACTTTAAAACCTTTGGCTTAACACAAGAGAAACTCCAACTGGCTAAACCAGACGCAATTGTCATGCACCCTGGCCCGATGAATCGCGGCGTAGAAATTGACTCCTGTGTTGCAGACGGCAATCAGTCCGTTATATTGCCACAGGTAACTTATGGCATTGCCGTGCGCATGGCGGTTATGGCAATCCTTGGTGGCGGCAGCGGACAAACAGGGAGTGGCGCATGAAAATTCATATCAGAAATGGGCGCTTGATTGACCCGAAAAATAAAATTGATGCGCAATGTGATGTTTACATTGCTGCTGGAAAAATCGTTGGTATTCAACACGCCCCAAAAGATTTCGTTGCCAATCAAACCATTGATGCCAGCGGCTTGATTGTCAGCCCCGGTTTTGTCGATTTAAGTGCAAGGCTACGCGAGCCAGGCTCTGAATATAGTGCAACTTTAGTCAGCGAATTAAATGCCGCTGCAGCCGGTGGGGTTACTAGCTTGGCTTGTACGCCAGATACACAACCGGTATTAGATGAGCCAGGGTTAGTTGAAATGCTGAAATACCGGGCTAAGCAACTTAATCTGGCGCATGTCTATCCACTGGGCGCATTAACTCGACAGTTGGAAGGCAAATTGCTGACCGAAATGTGCAAACTGACTGAAGCAGGCTGTGTTGGTTTTAGTCAGGCAGATCACGCCATTATCGACACTCAAGTGCTATGGCGTGCTTGCGAATATGCATCTACCTTTGGCTTCACCTTGTTTCTACGTGCAGAAGATGATTATCTTGCCAAAAATGGCGTCGCCCATGATGGAGAAATAGCCAGCAGGCTTGGCTTGAAAGGTATTCCATCTGCAGCAGAAGGTCTGGCTATTGCCAGCATTTTACGCATTGCACATGAAACCAACACCAAAATACACCTGTGCCGATTATCGACCGCTGAAGGCGTTAACCTTGTGCGCGAAGCGAAAAAACAAGGTGTACAAGTCACCGCAGATGTTAGCGCACAACACCTGCATCTAACCGATTTAGACATCGGCTATTTCAATGCGCATGCACACCTTAAACCACCATTGCGCTCCATACGCGACAAAGACGCGTTATGCCAGGGTTTAAAAGACGGCACGATTGATGCAATTTGCTCGGACCATACACCAGTGAATGATGATGCAAAACTTTTACCATTTGCAGAATCTGAAGCCGGCGCAACCGGCTTAGAGTTACTATTACCGCTGGCACTTAAATGGGCGAACAATCAAAAGCTGGATATTGCCGAAGCGATTGCCAAAATCACTGATCAGTCTGCCCAAATATTGGGTATCAATAGTGGTCATTTATCCATCGGCAGCGATGCGGACATTACTATATTCAATCCCGATCAAACATGGAAAGTAATGCCAGACCAACTAAAAAGCCAAGGCAAAAACACTCCATTTTTGGGTTTAGAGATGACAGGAAAAGTGCAGTACACTTTACTGCATGGGCAGATCACTTACCAAGACGAATCTAATTAAATTCATTCACACGGTGATTTTTTATGAGGCATGAATAACCAAAAGATTAGGCATTTGAAATATTACATACTTGACGTTTTGCCAAAACGCGCAGATAGTCACCAAGATATAACAGTTTTGTATTAATTTAGCTTTTGTTTCAATTCATCATATTTATTGGGGATTAATAATGAGTGCATTTTTTAGTACGTTATCTTGCTGCTGGTTTTGGCTACTCTTAGGCGTTTTAATTGGATGGTTGCTCAATCGCTGGTTATGTAAATGCTGCGCTAACACTAATCATACCGCCCCTACTCCTGCTACAAAACCAGACACTACATCTCCTGCAAAAATAGCCGACATACCCACTTCAGCAGCAGTTACGTCTTCCGCTGCAAAGCCGGCACCAAAACCCGCTACTAAAGCAAAAGCAACGCCCAAACCTGCTGAAAAAATAGCCAGCACAGCAGTTGCCATTGATATTGCCACAGCAAAAGCCGCTGGCTTTAGCATTAAAAATGCCAATGACCTGACTGTTGTAGAAGGTATTGGCCCCAAAATTAGTGAATTATTTAAAGATAATGGTATTAAAACGTTTGCAGAACTGGCAGTACAAACGGTACCGCAATTACGTGCAATTCTAGATAAAGGCGGCGCACGCTATCGCATAGCTAACCCAAGTACTTGGGCAAAACAGGCGGCATTGGCATCGGCTAACAAATGGGCAGAACTCAAGAAATTGCAGGATGAGCTTTCTGGTGGCGTTAAAAAATAACTATTAACGACATTAGGAGTAACTGTTATGCAAACCAATCAATCTGCGCAACATCAAGCTAGCTACAAGCGCTGGACATGGATAATTGCGCTCATTCTCGCGTTAATATTATTATGGATGCTGCTCACAGGTCGTGGGCCATCTAGTGCTTGCTGTGAGCCATTAGTTAGCACACCAGTAAATGAAGCTACAATCGCACCAAGCACCGAAATAACGCCAAGTGCGCCAGCCAGCGATGAATTTAGCTTTACTGCGACGCAAAGCGATGTGACCAGCACAGGTGACGCAAGCAATGCGGTTTGGTTAGCCCAAGCTGACAAATTGAAAGCTATATTAAGCGGGGAAGATTTACGTGCGCAAGGTGACGATAAAAAAGTATTGTTATCGGGCATCGTTGATAGTGAGGAAATCAAAAAGCAAAAAGGCGCAGATGCCCAAGCATTTTTTGGACCAGCCATCACTATTGACAATCAGTTTGTCGTTAAAGCCAGTGGGCCACCAGTTGCAGCATCTTCACCTCCGGCAGCGGTAAAACTGTACTTTGCTTCTGGCAAAACCTCACTGCCTGATGATGCCAGCACCAGTCTTGCAGCGATTATCGAATGGTTGAAAGCACATCCTGAATCTACAGCAGTATTGTCAGGCTATCACGATTCAAGCGGGGATAAGGCGTTTAACCAAAAACTGGCTAAACGCCGCGCCGAATCAGTGGAGGATGCTCTAGAAGATGCGGGCATTGATGATGACAGAATAGACAAACGCAAACCTGAAAGTGTAGATGGTGGAGCCGATTTAGCTGAAGCACGACGGGTAGAAATTTCGATAGAATAAATATGGAATAAATCGCTCATTGAATCAGCCAGTTTAAAATAATTTCCAATAAAAAAAGCCGATGCATGCATCGGCTTTTTTATTTCAATCTTAAAACCCTAACTGTTAAATTAAACAATTCCTAAATGATCCAATCCTGCAGACAAATCTTTATCATGCGCATCCTTGCCATGCAACTTCACTTTTAAGCGTAAGTCATTCACAGAATCTGCATTGCGCAATGCATCTTCATAACTAATTGCACCTGATTCATGTAAGTCAAACAGAGCCTGATCAAAGGTTTGCATACCCAATTCGCGTGAACGGCTGATAATTTCTTTAATTTCGTGCACATCGCCTTTGAAGATCAAATCTGAAATCAGCGGCGAATTAATCATAATTTCAATCGCAGCAGCGCGACCAATACCATCTATTTTAGGAATCAATCGTTGCGAAATAAACGCACGCGTATTCAGCGACAAATCCATCAACAACTGATGACGACGCTCTTCCGGGAAAAAGTTGATAATACGATCCAAGGCTTGGTTGGTACTATTAGCATGCAATGTAGCTAGACATAAATGCCCTGTTTCAGCAAAGGCAATCGCATAATCCATGGTTTCACGGTCGCGAATCTCACCAATCAAAATCACATCTGGCGCCTGGCGCAGCGTATTTTTAAGTGCAATATGCCAATTATCGGTATCTACTCCAACTTCGCGCTGGGTGATAATGCAATTTTTATGTTCATGCACAAACTCAACGGGGTCTTCGATAGTAATAATATGCCCATAGCTATTCTCATTGCGGTAACCAACCATAGCTGCCAAAGAAGTGGATTTTCCAGAACCCGTACCACCGACAAAAATCACTAAACCACGCTTAGTCATGGCGATGTCTTTTAATACTTCAGGCAGACCTAAATCTTCAAATTTAGGGATTTTGGTGGCGATGGTTCTAAATACCAAGCCCACAGAGCCGCGCTGTACGAAAGCGTTTACCCTGAATCGTGCAGCCCCAGGCAAGCCAATCGCAAAATTACACTCATTGCTGGCATCAAACTCAGCTGCTTGTTTGTCGTTCATAATAGAACGCCCGATTTCCCGCGCTTGCTGTGCACTTAATATTTGCTGACTGACTGGCGTTAATTTGCCATCAACTTTCATCGCAGGTGGAAAACCAGCGGTGATGAACATATCCGATGCTTTTTTGCTAATCATTAAGCGTAGCAAATCAAATACAAATTTCTCAGCTTGGCCTTTTTCCATCATCGAATCCTAATTTAATTTTCTGGTTATTTTTATATTAAATAAAATTATACTTAACCAATAATTGAGTCTCTATTCGCAGCTTTGCTACGCGCTTCGTTAGCAGAAATAACATTGCGACGCACCAAATCCTGCAGATTCTGATCTAAGGTCTGCATACCGATATTTTGGCCTGTTTGAATCGCAGAATACATTTGCGCCACTTTATTTTCACGAATCAAGTTACGAATCGCCGGTGTACCAATCATAATTTCGTGCGCAGCAACGCGACCCTGCTCATCTTTGGTTTTACATAAAGTTTGCGAGATGACAGAGCGCAATGACTCTGACAGCATGGAACGCACCATTTCTTTTTCTGCCGCTGGGAATACATCCACAATACGGTCCACCGTTTTGGCAGCAGAGCTGGTGTGCAAGGTCCCAAACACCAAGTGACCTGTTTCTGCCGCGCTTAAAGCTAAACGAATCGTTTCCAGATCGCGCATCTCACCCACCAAAATTACATCAGGGTCTTCACGTAGCGCAGAGCGCAACGCATTCTGGAAAGACAAGGTATGTGGCCCAACCTCACGTTGGTTAATCAAACATTTTTTGGATGTGTGCACAAATTCGATTGGGTCTTCTACGGTTAGAATATGGCCCATTTCGTTTTCATTAATATAATCCACCATCGCCGCTAAGGTGGTTGATTTTCCTGAACCTGTAGGTCCTGTTACTAGCACGATACCGCGCGGTGTATTGGCAATTTCCTTAAAAATCGCAGGGCAATTCAGCTGTTCCAAGGTTAATATTTTAGAAGGAATCGTTCTGAATACTGCACCAGAACCACGATTATGATTAAACGCATTCACACGGAAACGTGCTAAATTCGGTATCTCAAATGAGAAGTCGCATTCCAGCGTCTCTTCATAAACCTTGCGTTGCCCATCATTCATAATGTCGTAAACCATGCCATGCACTTGCGTGTGATCCAATGCAGGAACATTGATTTTACGAATGTCGCCATGTACGCGAATCATCGGTGGCAAGCCTGCAGACAAGTGCAAGTCTGATGCTTTATTCTTAACCGAAAAGGCCAGTAAATCTGAAATATCCACTTGCGGCTCCTGCTATAATTTAGGCTTGTGTAAACGATGAAGACGAAACTTCATAAAGTACATTAAACTAATTGTTTAAAGTGTTTGAATTATGACCATAATTGCCGATTCCTTGCAAGCGATTCAAGCAAATATTCACGCAGCGTTAACAGCGGCGGGTAGAAAAGATAACGTGCAATTGCTAGCCGTGAGCAAAGCGCAATCGGCCGACAAACTGCGTAACGCATACTTAGCTGGGCAACGTGCATTTGGCGAAAACTATGTGCAGGAAGCCATTAACAAACAGCAGCAATTAAGCGATTTAAATATCGAATGGCACTTTATTGGCCCTATTCAAAGCAATAAAACCCAACTGATTGCACAACATTTTGATTGGGTGCACTCAGTCGATAGACTTAAAATCGCAGAGCGATTATCCAATGCAAGATCACCTTCGTTACCGCCGTTAAATGTGTGTATTCAAATCAATAGCAGTGAAGAAGCCACGAAAAGCGGCGCTAGTTTGGCTGAAACAATTGCGCTGGCAAATGCTATTAACACCATGCCGAACTTGATATTGCGCGGCTTGATGGCAATTCCTGCGCCTGCTAACGATTACGCAACGCAATGTGCGCAATTTAAAATCGTACACACAGCGTTTAAAAACTTGCAGCAACAAGGGTTCGCAATCGACACACTATCAATCGGTATGTCCGAAGACTATGTTGCAGCGATTCACGAAGGTGCTACCATAGTGCGTATTGGCTCCGCCCTATTTGGGGCACGATCTATTCCTGCATGAACAAACTGAATCAACCAACTAATGAGAATCAACGCATGAAATTAGCTTTTATCGGTGGCGGCAACATGGCTTATGCCCTTATTGTGGGCTTAAAAAATAGACAAGTCGTCATGTCAAACATTCTTGTGATCGAACGTGATGCCAGCAAATGGGGGCAATTAGAGCAACTGGGCGTTCAAGTGAGTGCAGAACTGGCCGATGTGAGTAATTACGATGTCATTGTGCTGGCGATTAAGCCACAGCAATTGCCAGCATTGGCAAAAACATTGGCACCAATTCTAACCACGCAATTGGTGATTTCAATTGCCGCAGGCATTCGTTTAGGCGATTTAAGCCGCTGGCTGGACAATTACCCAACGATTATTCGCGCCATGCCTAACACGCCAGCACAGATTCAAGAAGGCGTAACGGGTTTGTACGCTTTGCCCGATGTATCCGAAAAACATATTGCGCTGGCTGACCAAATACTCAAGGCAGCAGGTAGCACACTATGGTTGGATTCCGAGGAAAAACTGGATGCGGTTACGGCAATCTCTGGCAGCGGCCCTGCCTATGTATTTTATTTAATTGAGGCACTGCAAACGGCGGCGCTTGAATTGGGTTTAAGCGACGATGAAGCCAAACAATTGAGCATTGCTACCTTCAAAGGTGCAAGCTTACTGGCCGATGCGAGCACAACGCCAATCGACATTCTGCGTACACAAGTCACCTCAAAAGGCGGCACTACAGAACAAGGTTTATTGAGCCTGGAAAATTCACAGGTTAAACAAGCGATTACCTTAGCCGCACAAAAAGCCTATCAACGTGCGAAAACTTTAGGTGATGAGTTAGGTCAGGATTAAGTAGTTACAATTTAATAGCCACAGATTTAATATCTATCGATTTAACAACCACAACCAAGGCAATTGTTCATGTTAACAACCGCACTCCAGTTTCTACTCAGCACTGTTTTAAATTTACTAACACTGGTATTTTTGCTGCGTTTTTTTATGCAATTATTAAGAGTACCTTTTGGCAACCCGCTTGGTTTGATGGTGATGACGCTTACAGATTTTGCGGTTAAACCTGCCAGAAAAGTGATTCCTAGCCTCAAAAAGATTGATTTATCTACGTTGTTTTTAGCCTTCGTCACGCAGTTAATATTGCAGATAAGCTTATTAATGCTGCGCAATTTTCCGTTGCTTGTGGCCGGCGACGTTGTTTGGATTGGTTTTGTGGGCTTAAGCGTACTTGGAGTATTGCACACCGCTTTGGATGTGTTTTTTTACGCCATTTTATTGCAGGTCATTTTAAGCTGGGTGAATCCTTATACGCCGATTGCTGGAGTTTTAGATGCTCTGACAAGGCCCATTTTAGCGCCGATACGCAAAGTTATCCCAAGCGCCAGCGGTATCGATTTTTCGCCATTAGTCGCACTTGTTTTATTGCAAATGATCAATATTTCAGTGTTTAAAACATTAGAAATACAATTGCTCGGGCTTTTTTAAATCGCTAAATTGTCGCAAGAAAACTGGCAGAAATCACTTGTTAACGTTAAGTCACCTGGGTAACTGTCCTGAGCGGCTTAACGCTATATCCAAATAATATCAAACGCCTCTCTTGCATATTGGCTATCAGGCTGTAAAGTCACGCGTTTGCTAATAAAATCCGATAGATTCGCCAAACTTTGCGATTCCTCATCCAGCAGCATATCAATCACTTGCGGGCAAGCGATTACTTTAAACTCTTTGGCATTAAACTGTTTCGATTCGCGTAGCAATTCACGCATAATTTCATAGCAGATCGTTTGTGCCGTCTTATGTTCGCCGCGCCCTTGGCACACATCGCAAGGTTCACACAGCAAATGTGCCAAACTCTCTCTGGTGCGTTTACGCGTCATTTCTACCAAACCGAGCGAGGTAAAACCATTAACGCTCGTTCGTGCTCGGTCTAGCTCAACCGCTTTTTTAAGCTCTTCCAATACGATTTCACGCTGACTATCTTCATCCATGTCAATAAAATCTATGATGATGATACCGCCCAAATTGCGCAATCTTAATTGCCGCGCAATACATTGCGTGGCTTCTAAATTGGTTTTAAAAATGGTGTCAGATAGATTTTTGCCACTAACGAAGCTACCCGTATTCACATCCACCGTGGTTAACGCTTCTGTTTGGTCGAAAATCAAATAACCACCGGACTTTAATTCCACTTTGCGCGAAAGAGCACGTTCGATTTCTTTTTCAATATTATAAAAATCAAAAATCGGTCGTTCGCCTTGGTAGTGATACAAAGGCTTAACCGCTTTGGCTACATATAATTCAGCAAACTCTTTTAACTGATTGTAGGTTTCTTTGGAATCCACGCGAATGCTCACCGTTTGATCATTCACGACGTCTCTTAAAATACGCCGAGGCAGGCTTAAATCGTAAAAGACCAGTGAGCGTTCACTCGCCGATTGGCTATCTAGCTGAATTTTCGCCCACACTTTTTGCAAGTACTCGATATCCGCAAGTAATTCCTGATCAGAAGCCGCTTCTGACATGGTGCGGATAATAAAGCCGCCAGAACGCTTTTCTGGCAACAAACCTAGTAAGCGATTACGCAGCATTTCCCGCTCTGTTTCATCTTCAATACGTTGCGACACGCCAATATGTTCTTGATGCGGCAAAAAGACTAAAAAACGCCCTGCAATGCTGACTTCTGTTGTTAATCGCGCGCCCTTGGTGCCAATCGGCTCTTTAATCACCTGCACAATGATTGATTGGCCTTCGCGCAACACATCCTGAATCGGCCGGTCAGTTTGAGGTTCACCATCTATATGGCAATCCATAATGTCCGCAGCATGTAAAAAAGCAGCGCGCTGCAAACCAATTTCAACAAACGCAGATTGCATACCTGGCAATACACGGCACACTTTACCGCGATACACATTGCCAACAATCCCTAGTGACGAACTGCGCTCAATATGCAACTCCTGAGCGATGCCTTGCTCTAGTACGGCAACTCGCGTTTCTTGTGGCGTTACGTTAATTAATATCTCTTGTCCCAATTGCTTACCTTATCTTTTTATTTGTATTTCAAAGTTTATAGAACTCAATCTATTAAAAACCAATTTTATTTAACAGCATCGCCGTTTCGTACACAGGCAAACCCATCACGCCTGTATAACTGCCATCAATGCGTTTAATCCAGTTGCCAGCCAAGCCTTGTATGGCGTAACTGCCCGCTTTATCGCTGTGTTCGTTAGTCGCGATGTACGCTGCTATCATAGCATCGCTAAGTGGCATCATCTCAACCAAGGTAGTGTTTAATGCCACTTCAACTTTCTGATTTAAAACCACTGCCACCGCTGTATGCACTTGATGTTGCGTACCAGATAATTGCTTGAGCATCTGTATGGCATCCGCATCATTTTCTGGTTTGCCAAAAATCGTGTTTTCTAAAGCCACCGTCGTATCTGCCGCCAGAATAGGCATATTCGCATGTTGCCTATTTAATTTTTCTAAAATGGCCAGTGCTTTTTCTTTTGCTAAACGCAACACATAATCCGCTGGCATTTCATGCGCAATCTGCGATTCGTCAATATCAGCTGGCATCACGATACAATCAATACCCATTTGTTTTAATATCGCCACACGGCGCGGACTTTGCGAGGCGAGTATGACTTGTTTTGAAGGATTAATCTGCATCAACTTACCCATTTAATTTAACATACCAGATACTAACAAAGGCTTTAACATTCACAAACGCCAAAACACTTACGATTGATTGAAATGATAGATTTACTTAGTCAGGATTTTACTTATTTACTCAAAATCACCATTGCATTGCTGGCAATTGTGAATCCCATTGGCTGTTTGCCGATTTTCATTAGCGCAACCGATGGCTGGAGCAAGCCTGATCGTGCCAAAACTGCGCGCACGGTGGCAATTACCGTATTCATTGTGTTATGTGCTGCAGCGTTTATTGGCGATGGCATTTTGACTTTTTTCGGTATTTCCATTCCATCGTTTCAAGTGGGCGGAGGTATTTTAATCATGCTGATTTCAATTTCCATGATGCATGGTAAACAAGGCGGCACGCGCCAGACCGCTGAGGAAGCACAAAGTATGGCAGAGCGCGAAGTGATTGCCATTGTGCCGTTAAGTATTCCACTGCTTGCCGGCCCGGGTGCGATTTCCAGCATGATTTTAAGTGCGCAACAACAACCTACTTTATTGGGTCACCTTTCATTAGTGATTCCTGTCGCATTGGTCACAACGGTGATTTGGCTAGTACTCAAACTTTCGGATGGCATTACGCAACGACTTGGCACGATTGGTATCAACATCATCACACGTTTAATGGGGTTGATTTTAGCTGCCATGGCGGTTGAGTTTATCGCACATGGCTTAATCGGTTTGTTTCCACAATTGGCCATTAGCTAAACTTAGAAGCGCTTGAGCTTAATACCCATGATGCTTTTAACGACCAACGTTGCTTTTTTAGGTAAAATAGCCGCTTAGTTAACACAAAGTATGCTCGTGAAAAAATTGCAATTTAAACCCAATTCAACAGTCGCCGCGATTGTCGAACAAAACGGCAAGTTCTTACTGGTTGAAGAAACGACCGATCGTGGTAATCGTTTTAATCAGCCCGCTGGTCATCTAGAAGATAACGAGACACTCATTCAAGCCGTGATTCGCGAAACTTTAGAAGAATCCGCTTATGATTTTACGCCCACCGCTTTACTTGGCATTTATCATTGGAAACACCCGCACAACGATACGACATATTTGCGCTTTGCCTTTATCGGCAAAGTTGGCGCGCATTATCCACAGCAACAATTAGATGATGGCATTATTCGTGCGGTATGGATGACGGTTGACGAAATACGCGAAAAGTCTGCCTTGACGCGTAGCCCGCAAGTGTTAACCTGTATTGAAGATTATTTAAGTGGAACAAGCTATCCGCTGGAAGTGATTACTAACTTATAAATTACAATAATAAAAAATTTAGAGCTTTAAGTCAGACTAGGCGCGAAGAAAATTGAATCGCGCAGCATATGGGTAATATGTAAGCGATTAAATTTTTGTGAGTAACGAAGTATGACGACAAGGTTTAAATTTTATGAGTAAAAAAAGAGTTGTTGTAGGTCTATCAGGTGGCGTCGATTCCTCCGTCACCGCCCTGTTACTAAAACAACAGGGCTATGATGTGGTTGGTCTTTTCATGAAAAACTGGGAGGACGACGACAATGATGAATACTGCTCATCCAAGCAAGATTTAATTGATGCGGTTTCAATCGCAGACAAAATCGGCATTGATATCGAAGCCGTGAATTTTAGTGCCGAATACAAAGACCGCGTATTTGCCAACTTTTTAAGCGAATATGAAGCGGGCCGCACACCAAACCCCGATATTTTATGCAATGCCGAGATTAAATTTAAAGCATTTTTGGACCATGCCATGAGCTTAGGTGCCGATTTAATCGCCACCGGCCATTACGCACAAGTGCGCGAAAACCCGTTAAAACCTGGCTTATTCCAATTACTGAAAGCCGATGACGGCAGCAAAGACCAAAGCTATTTTTTGTATCGTCTTAACCAAGCACAATTAAGCAAAACGTTGTTCCCACTGGGTAAATATTTAAAACGCGAAGTGCGTGAGATTGCCCGTCAAGCAGGCTTAATCAATGCAGAGAAGAAAGATTCAACGGGTATTTGTTTTATTGGCGAACGACCGTTTCAAGAGTTTTTACAACGCTATCTACCCAAAAAACCCGGCGACATCAAAACGCCAGAAGGTAAACTAGTCGGTCAGCATGAGGGCTTGATGTACTACACGCTTGGCCAACGCCAAGGCTTAAAAATCGGTGGCAGCCGCGACAGCAATGGTGAGCCTTGGTTTGTTACGGCAAAAGACATGCTTAAAAATGAGTTGATTGTGGTGCAAGGTCACGAACATCCGTTATTGCTTAACGATGGCTTAAAAGCCAGCCAACTGACTTGGATAGACGATGAAGAGCCCATCACAAACTGGGTTTACGCTGCCAAAACACGTTATCGCCAACCAGATGCGCCTTGTGAGATTGATGCCTTAAACAGTGAAGAAGTAACGGTTAAATTTGGCCAAAAACAATGGGCGATTACCCCGGGCCAATCTGCGGTGGTGTATGAAAGCAATGTTTGCCTAGGTGGTGGGATTATTACCAGCTCGATTTAATTAAGAAGTTCGGGGAATTTCATTACTGGTGCAATATAGTTAGTCTGCAATCATTTGAAAATTCTGCTGCTCTACTGTCACTGTAATTTTTAAAAATCCATATTAAATGTGATTTAACCCAAAACTTTATTTTGGCTGTAATTAGCCATACAGTTGGTTCATTGCAACCAATTTAAAATCCAGCAATAAAAAAATATTAAAAATAACATTATTAATCAACAGGTTACTTTAAAATCTTTACTAGCACAATTATTGCTTTAGTTAAATATATTTAGCTAAATGGTTTTGTCATGCAATGATAGCGCTATCACCATCAAATAAAACATCCTTCTGGTATGGTTTGGATTTACGCTGGGTTTACACGGATTTACTCAAGCACATATTCTTTCACACCAAATGTATACACGCCGCGCAAGATGTTTTGCACGATGCGTTATTGCGCTTCGCTTTTAGCAGGCATGGCTCACATGCGGATGAACCGCATGCTTACTTACGTACAGTCGTCAAAAACTTGCTGACGGATAACTTTCAACTGTCATCCAGATTCGTCACGCTTTCCAACTCTGCAGATGATCAAACAATTGAGCTGCATTTGGCTGATTACTCAGATGCCAATTGGGCATTATCACCTGAAAAAATATTGGATATTCAGCAGCGCCTGCAATCCATTCAGCAAATCATTAATTGCCTACCACCTAAATGCAGAGAAGTATTTTGGCTATTTAGAATAGAAGGTCTGCGCCAAGCGGAAATTGCGGTGCAGTTGAATATTAGCGTTAACATGGTAGAACGCCATGTGATTCGTGCGTTGATTGATATTCGCGCCGCACGTGAGAAATTAGCCTGAATATGCTCATCATTAATAACACGCATCCAAACAGCGAATCATGCTGAACAAGCATCAACAAATTCGTAAAGAAGCCGCCAAATGGTTTGCGCGTATGCAATATGCCGAGGCAGATCACCCAGAGCGCTCAACATTTGAAGCTTGGCTGATGCAAAGCCATGTGCACGCAGATGAGTATTTGGCTATCAGCGCAGCGTGGAATGACTTTGATTCATCCAGCAGAATCAATGCCCTCGCCCAAGCCATGTTGCGCAAAAAAGATAACGCGCAAGCAAGCCGTAAAAAATTAATGCGAATAGCGGGCAAATCACTGGCAATAGCCGCTATCGGTTTATTCAGTTTTTTTGGCTATCAAGCTTGGCAATCTCAACCCATCATGAATTTGGCAAGCAACACGCCAGTAGGCCGAATCAATCAGCAGGCGCTGGAAGATGGCAGCAAATTGACCTTGAACGCCAATACTGATGTAGAAGTCATCTATTATCGCAACAAGCGCCTGGTTAAACTCAAGCGCGGCGAAGCGATTTTTGATGTCGTTAAAGATGTTAATCGCCCCTTTATTGTGGAGTCGCAGTTTGCGCGCGTAACAGTACTGGGCACGCGTTTTGTGGTGAATCAGATTGATGGTCGCGTGATTGTCAGTGTCGACCACGGCAAGGTAAAAGTGGAAAACCTGAATGCCACAGATACCGTGCCAGTTTTAATCACCAATGGCCAGGTTGCAGAAATAAAATCAGGCACTCAAGCCATAAAACTTAATCGCAATGCTGCAGATGCGTTTGCATTCTTGGATGGCAAACTTATTTTTAATGCCGCATCGCTGAATGAAATTGCCGAAAGTTTATCGCGTTATCGCAAAAAACCGATTGTTGCCGCTCAACAAGCAGATTCACCACAAGCAGGCATGCAACCGCACATCACCGCCGTTTTAGACATTGCGGAAATGGAAAACTTCTTAAAATTAATGCCGCAGATAGCTGCAGTTCACGTTAAAAATACCCCAGAAAAAACAGAACTTTCAGCCAAAAACTAACTATTTTTGCGCGTTAACATCAGGATTTTATTTCCCAAACAGTCATATCAGTATCAACCGACTGTTTGAGGCTATCTATGCAAAGTTTTAATTTTAGGCAAACTTCCACTTTTCGCGTGAATAAAACGCACCACTTAATCTCGCTGGCATTACTCACTTTTTGTATCAATGCCTATGCCGAGCCGCTTAATACCAGCCTACCTATCACCATTGATTTACCCATGCAGCCGCTGGCAGAATCATTAAAACAATTCTCAAAAAAATCCGGCTTTAATATCGCGGTAGATAGTGAATTAGTTAAAGACAAAATGGCACCTGCGGTAAAAGGTAACTACGAATCAAACGAAGCGCTAAAAAAAATATTAAATGACAGTGGGCTGGAAGCCAATATGGAAGGCACAACCGCTATTATCAAGCGCGAGCGCGTTGCCCCCACCAAAACCGAAGCTATCCAGCTAGACCAAGTACAAGTCCGTGCCAAACGTTTTTACGAAATAGGCCCTTTGCCAGGTTTAGGTTTAACTAAAGAACAAATCCCCGGCAACGTACAAAGCATCACTGCCAAAGAGATCAAGGAATCTCACTCATTAAGCATTACCGACTTAATGAACAAGAAGTTGCAATCCGTCACCGTCAACGACTACCAAGGCAACCCTTTTCAAATGGACGTGCAATACAGAGGCTTTACCGCAGGTCCACAAATTGGCACACCACAAGGTCTATCAGTGTTCTTTGACGGTATCCGTGTCAATGAACCCTTTGGAGATGTCGTCAACTGGGACATGATTCCCATGAACGCATTAGCCAGTGTCGATGTGTTCCCAGGATCCAATCCCATATTTGGATTAAACACATTAGGTGGTGCTTTTACGGTTAAAACCAAAGATGGTTTTAATCATGAAGGTTTTGATGCAGAAGTATTAAGCGGCTCATTTGGCCGTAAACAACTACAAGTAGAAGGTGGTTGGAACAATGGTACGGTTGCTTTGTTTGGCGCAGGCAACTTATTTTTAGAAGATGGCTGGCGTGATAATTCACCGAGTAAGGTGAATCAATTTTTTGGTAAAGCCAGCTACCGAGGTGACAAGCTAGATTTAAGCTTTAGCAGCTTAATTGTAGGCACAGACTTAACTGGTAACGGCTTACTACCGAGTGAAGAGTATGCCAGAGATCCAACCAGTGTATTTACTGGCCCAGATGAAACGAAAAACAGGCTACAGCAATTTCAGCTTAGCAGTAGCTACTTCGTCAATGACAATTTCACCATCACGGGTCAAGTGTATAGGAGAAACAGTGACCGTAAACAGGTGGGTGCTGACGTTTTTACCGATTATGGTGAGGAGCTTGAGACGATGCCGCGCACTTTGGGCGCTGGTGAGCGAACATGTTTGTTTGCGAGTACTGGCCCTAATAAAGGTGTTCCGGACTATTATGTTATCCCTATAGCTGCTGATGCCAATGGTAATGCAGATATTTCTACTTCAGCGTTTTATGATGACCTTCTTAATAATTACTCAAGCGACCCAAATTATCCAGACGGCAGAATTTACATAGACCCGGCAGCCTATCAGGGCTTTAAAAATGCGTTTTTACCCAATGCCTATGTTACTAATATTCTGCAATGGATAAGTCACGGGAAAAACTACAAAGAAACAAGCAATTATAACCGAGCTGCGATTGAGCCGCCCTCAACTGGCCCTGCACTATTAGATTCTGCTGGTAACCCTGTGTTAGATAATAGCGGAATACCCATCCCCACTTATAGCGGGGGTCTATTTTTCCTTGAACAGCTACCTGTAGATATGCCAGGTAGCAATATTCTTTTGGCTACTGTAGACCCGCTCTATTATTATTCATTCGCTGATGATAATACATTCACTACAAATGGCTTTCAGATCCCACCAGGTACGTTGGTTAAAAACTTTGTGGTTTTACAAGCCCCTACCAATAATGAAGCCTGCGCTGCAGGTGCTGCTGCAATTAATCAATATAAAGCTGATTTAGGCATGAACCAATATGTAGATGGCATATATGGCGGTTTTGACCCTGTTACGGGGAAAAGTTACCCAGGCATAGTAGAGGGAACCCCTACCGCTATTTTTAACAACAACAAAATTACTCAAATTGTCGATGGCGCGTCTATCCAGTTTAACTGGAATCTTGAAAAGCATAAATTCATGGTCGGCGCGTCTATCGATGCTGCTAGTGCTGAATACAAAAATACAAGCCAGTTAGGCTTTCTCACGATAGATCGAGAGGCATATTTAGATCCTGCACAAGCGCATCCGATGTTTGCTGGTGCTTTCCAAACGATCAGTAATAATGATTTTAGTGGTACCAATACTACGAAAAGTATTTACTTTAGCGAAACTTGGACACCTGTAGACAATTGGAACTTTAGCGCCTCTGGGCGTTATAACGAGACTAAAACTAAAAACAAAATTGCCGCGCGCTATGGTATTGCGGCTTTCGCAATAGGTGATGTCATTAGCTACCCTGATGATTACAACGTGTGTGATGGGGATTGCAGTACCAATAAACCGCCAACTTATATCAGGCCTTCAAATCTCTTTAATGCTTTGAATAAAGCGGAGACTGAGAAATTTAGTTTCAATTCATTTAATCCATCCTTGGGCGCGACTTGGCAAGCCAAAGAGAGTTTGAATATATTTGCTAACTGGGCTAAAG
>Ga0160183_113981_pt1 | contig 26463 bp, 23 predicted proteins | sample met14sb_FD_108562 | JGI IMG/M metagenome (GOLD analysis project Ga0160183, IMG submission 108562) | Synthetic bacterial communities of pure cultures from sediment of Lake Washington, USA, under high oxygen condition - MT... | ecosystem: Engineered > Modeled > Simulated communities (microbial... >...
AAAAAAACCCACCGATTTATGTTTACGACACCTCCGGGGTTTACACTGATCCGAATGTGGATGTGAATTTACATAAAGGCTTGGGTTCGATTCGTGGTAACTGGATTGCGGAGCGCGGTGACACAGAATTATTGAAAGGTCCGACCTCAAAGTATGGTCACGAGCGTTTACACGACCCGAAAACCGCGCACCTGCGTTTCGAATTGACCCGAAACCCGCGCCGCGCCCAGTCCGGTCACAATGTCAGCCAGATGCATTACGCCCGCAAAGGCATCATTACCCCGGAAATGGAATACATCGCTATCCGCGAAAACCAAAATCTCGAAGCAATGCGCGACCGTTACCAAGGTCAGCATCCCGGTTTTTCCTACGGCGCGAACATTCAGTCGTTTATCACGCCAGAATTTGTCCGTTCCGAAGTTGCCAGAGGCCGTGCGATTATCCCGGCCAACATCAACCATCCCGAATTAGAGCCGATGATTATCGGCCGCAACTTCCTGGTCAAGATTAACGGTAACCTAGGTAACTCTGCCGTGACGTCTTCTATCGAAGAAGAGGTCGAGAAAATGCTGTGGGGCATCCGTTGGGGTGCTGACACCATCATGGACTTATCGACCGGCAAGAACATTCACGAAACCCGCGAATGGATCTTGCGCAATTCGCCGGTGCCTATCGGCACGGTGCCGATTTACCAAGCCCTGGAAAAAGTCGATGGTAAAGCCGAGGAACTGACTTGGGAAATCTTCCGCGACACGCTGATTGAACAAGCTGAGCAGGGCGTGGATTACTTCACCATCCATGCCGGGGTACGCCTACATCACGTGCCTTTAACCGCCAAGCGTCTCACCGGCATTGTTTCGCGTGGCGGCTCCATCATGGCCAAATGGTGTCTAGCTCACCATACCGAAAGTTTCCTTTACACCAACTTTGAGGAAATCTGCGAAATCATGAAGGCTTACGACGTGTCGTTCTCATTGGGTGACGGTCTTCGTCCGGGCTCGATTTACGACGCCAACGACGAAGCGCAATTCGGCGAACTGGAAACCCTGGGAGAACTCACGCAAATCGCCTGGAAACATGACGTACAAACCATGATCGAAGGCCCCGGACATGTGCCGTTGCAAATGATCAAGGTTAACATGGACAAGCAATTGGAAGATTGTTACGAAGCGCCGTTCTACACCCTGGGCCCACTGACCACCGACATCGCCCCCGGCTACGACCACATCACCTCGGCGATCGGCGCCGCCAACATCGGTTGGTATGGCTGCGCAATGCTATGCTACGTGACCCAAAAAGAACACTTGGGTCTGCCGAACAAGCAGGATGTGCGCGAAGGCATCGTCACTTACAAGATCGCCGCCCACGCCGCCGACTTGGCCAAAGGCCACCCCGGCGCGCAGATCCGCGATAACGCCATGTCCAAGGCGCGCTTCGAATTCCGCTGGGAAGACCAGTTCAACTTGGCGCTCGATCCCGAAAAAGCCCGCTCTTTCCATGATGAAACTTTGCCGAAAGATTCCGCAAAAGTCGCGCATTTTTGCTCGATGTGTGGTCCGCATTTCTGCTCGATGAAAATCACCCAGGACGTGCGCAATTACGCCGAGCAAAAAGGTCTGGAAGAAGCCGAGGCCTTGAAAATTGGTATGGAAGAAAAATCCAAGCAGTTCCTGGAAGAAGGTGCTGCGATTTATCACGAAATCTGATTCTTGTCCTATTCGTCGGCGGTGCTGTTCTTGGCACCGCCGGCCGTTCCAAATGATCGCTAGCTTAAAAACAGCGCTTGGCGGCATGCCAATATAACCATGTTAAAGTCTTGGGCATGGCTTGATGAGTTTGGATAAAATCCTTACTTCATCTATAGTTGCAGCACTTAGTTGCAGTAAAACCAATCCAGACTTTTTTTCATGGCGACAGCACCCTCTAACATCCATTTCAGCGGCTTGGTCAAATGCCTGATTCAGAAAGGTTTGTTGACCGAGGAATCGGCGGCGACCTGTTTGCAGGAGGCGCAGAAGCGTAAACAAGCGTTTATCAGCTATTTGGTGGAACATAAGTATGCGGACAGCAAAACCGTGGCTACGCTGGCTTCGGCGGAGTTTGGTGTGCCGTTTTTCGATCTGGATGCCATAGACCCTTCATTCTTGCCGATCAAACTAGTCAGCGAGAAATTGATTCGCCAGCATCATGCCTTACCTTTATTCAAGCGCGGCAACCGCTTGTTTGTCGCCACCGCCGATCCGACCAATTTTCAGGCGCTGGACGAGATCAAGTTTCATACCCGGCACAATACCGAAAATATTCTGGTTGAAGAAGACAAGCTGATCCGCATGATAGACACGGCGCTGGAGGCTGCCGATACTTCGATGAAGGATCTGTTGGACGACGATCTGGACAATATCGATATTTCCGCAGGCGACGACAGCAAACCGGCCGACGAAGCAATAGGCTCGGATATTGATGACGCGCCTATCGTCCGTTTTGTGAACAAAATCCTGCTGGACTCGATCAAACGCGGCGTTTCGGATATACACCTGGAGCCTTTCGAGAAAAAGTTTCGTATCCGTTTTCGGGCCGACGGTATTTTATCGGAGGTGGCTAGTCCGCCGGTGGGCATTGCCAACCGGATTATTTCTCGGCTGAAAGTCATGTCGAAAATGGACATTGCCGAACGGCGGGTGCCGCAGGACGGCCGGATCAAAATGCAGATTTCCAAGAACCGGGCCATCGATTTTCGGGTAAACACCTGCCCGACGTTGTTCGGTGAAAAAGTGGTAATGCGGATTCTCGATCCGACCAGTGCGCAAATTGGTATCGAGAAACTCGGCTTCGAACCCGAGCAGCAGAAAAATTTTCTGGAGGCGATCCACAAGCCTTACGGTATGGTGCTGGTTACCGGGCCGACCGGTAGCGGTAAAACCGTGTCGCTGTATACCGGGCTGAATATTCTGAACAGCATCGAAACCAATATTTCCACCGCCGAAGATCCCGTAGAGATCACCGTGGAAGGCATCAACCAAGTCAATGTCAATCCCAAGGCCGGCCTGACCTTTGCCGAAGCGCTACGGGCGTTTTTGCGGCAAGACCCGGACATCATCATGGTTGGCGAGATTCGCGACCTGGAAACCGCCAGTATCGCGGTCAAGGCGGCGCAAACCGGTCACATGGTGTTGTCTACCTTGCATACCAATGATGCGCCGCAAACCATCAACCGTTTGGTGCAAATGGGCATAGAACCGTTCAATATTGTTTCGGCGGTGATTTTGATCATGGCGCAACGGCTGGCGCGGCGCTTATGCGAGCATTGTAAGCAAGAAGTTGATTATCCGGAAAGCACCTTGCTGTCGGCCGGGTTTAAGCAGGAGGAAATCGGTACGTTTAAAGTCTACGGTCCGGTGGGTTGCGAACATTGCAATAACGGTTACAAGGGCAGGGTAGGGATCTACCAGGTAATGCCTATCACCGAAAAAATGCGTGCGCTGATTTTGAACGGCGGTAATTCCATGCAAATGGCGGAATTGTCGAAAAGTGAAGGAATCAACGATTTAAGAATGTCGGGGCTGTTAAAAATTAAGCAAGGCGTCACCTCGCTGCAAGAAATTGACCGGGTCACCAAGGAATAATCATGGCAAAGCAAGACGAACAAATCGAGTTCAATTGGGACGGTTTCGATAGGCAAAACAAGAAAACCAAAGGCACCATCAGCGCCAAGAGCGAGGTCATTGCGCGCACCGAATTAAGGCGGATGGGCATTCGGGTCATCGGTATCAAAGCCAAGTCCAAGCCCTTGTTCGGTGCCAGAGTGCAGAAAATCACGCCCGGCGACATCGCGGTGTTCGCCAGGCAGTTGGCGACTATGCTGGAGGCCGGGGTGCCGTTGGTGCAGTCATTCGACATTATCGGCAAGGGGCACGACAACGCAAGCATGTCGGAAATGCTGTTATCGATAAAGGCCGACGTGGAGGGCGGCGACACCTTGGCGCAGGCCTTGAACCGTAAGCCACTGTATTTTGATGCGCTGTTCTGCAATTTGGTCGAAGCCGGCGAACATGCCGGGGTATTGGAAACTTTGCTCGACAAGATTGCCACCTACAAAGAAAAAACCGAATCGATCAAAAAGAAGGTTAAAAAAGCATTGACCTACCCGATTGCAGTGTTGGTCGTGGCGTTTATCGTCACCGCGATTTTGCTGATTTTCGTGGTGCCGGTGTTTGAGGATTTGTTTAAAGGCTTTGGCGCCGACCTACCGGCATTTACCCAATTTGTTATTGAGCTGTCGGCGTGGGTGCAGGAATGGTGGTGGGCGGTGATTGGCGTGATCGCCATTACCGCTTACGTGTTCAATTATTTTAAAAAGCGCTCGAAGGCGTTTAACCATTTTCTCGATAAAACTTTGCTGAAAATCCCGGTTGTCGGGATGATTCTGGAAAAATCGGCCATCGCTCGTTTTGCCAGAACACTGTCCACCATGTCTGCGGCTGGCGTACCCTTGGTTGAAGCACTGGTTTCGGTGGCAGGGGCTTGCGGCAATATTTTGTTCTACGAAGCGGTAATGGCTGTGCGCGACGACGTTTCCACCGGCCAGCAATTGAAATTTGCCTTGGAGACCACCGGCATGTTTCCGAATATGGTGGTACAAATGGTGGCGATCGGCGAGGAGTCCGGTTCCATTGATGCGATGCTGGATAAAGTCGCGGACTTTTACGAAGAAGAGGTCGATAACCTGGTCGATAACCTGAGCAGTTTGATGGAGCCTATCATCATGGTGATCCTGGGCATTTTGGTCGGCGGTTTGATCGTCGCGATGTATCTGCCTATCTTCAAGCTGGGCGCGGCTATTTAGTTTTGCTACTCCCCGGTACTCTTTATCGTTGCGCCGAGTGCCGGGGCCGAATTACGGATATTCTCTCTTCCCCATGGTTTTTGCCACTCTACAACACTATCCGCTGTTTCTGATCAGCGTCGTTTGCGTGCTGGGCCTTCTGGTCGGCAGCTTCCTAAACGTGGTTATTTACCGTTTGCCGGTCATGATGCAGACGGGTTGGCGGCGCGAATGCCGAGAATATTTGCAGCTCCCGCAGGATGAAGCAAGCGAAGTGTTCAACCTGATGTTGCCGGCCTCGCATTGCCCGTCGTGCAAAACCGAAATCAAAGCCTATCAAAACATTCCGGTCATCAGTTACCTGTTGTTGGGCGGCAAATGCGCACATTGTGGGGTGAAAATCGCCATCCGTTACCCGCTTATCGAAGCGTTTACCGGTTTATGTTCGGCCGTGGTGGCTTGGCATTTCGGTTACGGTTGGGCTTTAGCGTTTGCATTACCTCTGACTTGGTGTTTGATCGCATTGAGTTTTATCGACATCGATCAGCAATTATTACCGGATTCGATCACGCTGCCGATGCTGTGGCTGGGCCTGTTGTTAAGCCTGTTTGATATATACACGAATAGCCACGACGCGATCATCGGTGCGGTGGCAGGCTATTTGAGCCTGTGGAGCGTTTATCAACTTTTTAAATTGCTGACCGGCAAGGAAGGGATGGGGTATGGCGATTTCAAACTGCTGGCGCTGTTCGGTGCCTGGCTGGGCTGGCAATATCTGCCGCTGATTATTCTCCTGTCATCTTTGGTGGGCGCTGTCATCGGCATTGCGATGATCGTGTTCGGCAAACGCGATGCCGGCAAACCGATACCCTTCGGGCCTTATCTGGCCATGGCCGGCTGGCTGGCGATGTTGTTCGGGCCGGAGCTGAATGCCTTATATCTGCATAGTGCCGGTTTGTAGGCGATGCTGAAGATTGGTCTGACGGGCGGCATAGGCAGCGGTAAATCCACGGTTTGCCGGTTGTTTGCCGAATTTGGCGTTCCGATTGTCGATGCAGATCTGATTGCCCGACAGTTGGTCGAGCCGGGGCAGCCTGTTCTGTCGCTGATCGCTAAATCTTTTGGGCAACAGATGCTTAACCAGGACGGTAGCTTGAATCGCGCCAGACTGCGCGATGCGGTATTCACTGATGCGGACAAAAAGCGTGAATTGGATGGCATCATGCATCCCTTGGTGTACGGGAAGATCGCGGAGGATGTCCGCGAGTTAACGGCCGACTATTGCATTATTGCCGTGCCGCTGCTGCTCGAGTCGAAAAATCCTTATGTCGTGGATCGGGTTTTATTGATCGATTGCCCGGTGGATTTGCAAATAGCACGGGTTACTGCGCGCGATAAACTCACTCGCCAGCAAGTGCAAGCCATCATCGACAGTCAGATGTCGCGGCCAGAACGTTTAAGCAAAGCGGACGATGTCATCGAGAATATCGCCGGCCCGGAGCAACTTGCAGAACAGATTAAAAGACTGCACAATTCCTACACTTTATTAGCCACCGTCAGGACACAATCGGCTTGAATACACAAACTATCTACGAATTCCCTCTCAATGAACGAATTCGGGTGTTTATGCGCTTGGAGCAACTCTTTCAACAGCTCAGTCACTTCATGTTGGGCGCTTCGGTCTTCGATAAACGCGCCGCCATTTCGGTTTTACTCGACATCTTGATGATCTTCAGCCGCAGCGACTTGAAATCCGAGTTGATCAAAGAGCTGGATAGACACACCAAAGTACTGAATCAACTGGCGCATAGCCATGGCGTTGATGATGAGAAATTGCAGGAAATACTGCTTGAGCTGAATCAAGCCAGCCGTAATTTGTATAGCGCCAACGGCAAAATTGGCATCAGCGTGATGGAAAGCGATTTGTTTCAAAGTATCTCGCAGCGCAACTCCATCCCCGGCGGCAGCTGTTCCTTCGATTTGCCGGCTTTTCATTACTGGTTGGAGCAACACGAAGCCGAGCAGCAAAAAGACCTGGAGCGCTGGACCCAGCCGTTCGTGGACATACGGGTGGCGATCGATTTGATCCTGGGTTTTATTCGGCAAAGCAGCGTACCCACGCAGGAGCTTGCCAAAGCCGGGTTTTTCCAGTTAGCGCTGGACAATAAAAACCATCCGGTGCAATTGCTTCGAGTTGGCTTAGCGGCTGACACCCCGTGTTTTGCCGAAATCAGCGGCGGCAAGCATCGGTTCAGCATCCGGTTTATGAATCCATCGGTGGACGAAAACCGGCCCAGCCAGACGTTGGACGATATTGAATTTTCTTTGACCCGCTGCATGTTCTGATGACCGCGAATACCCCGACTATGGTGGCATGTCCCACTTGTCGCAAGCCGGTAGCCTGGATAGCCGCCGAACCATTCAAGCCGTTCTGTTCCGAACGTTGCAAATTGATCGATTTAGGCGATTGGGCTACCGAAGCCCATAAAATCCCCGGTCCGCCGCTGCTTGACGAAGACGGCGAAAATTCGGATTTCGAATCCTACTAAGCCGGATTTTATCCGGCTAATCTGTCGCTAAAAAGGTGCTGATGCCGGCTATGCCCTGAGCGCCGGCGGCTAGGGCTCGGTTCAGGTCGTGCCTCCCTAAACCCCCCAAGGCAAACACCGGTAAATTGATGTGCTCGAGCAGTTCGCTCAAAGCCTGCCAGCCTAGCGGCGTGGCGTCCGGATGGGATGCGGTCGCTTGGATGGGCGCTAAAACCGCAAAGTCCAGGCCCAGTGCTTCCGCGTGTTGCAGTTCATCAAGGTTATGGCAGGATGCCGCCACCCAGCGATAGCCGTTTGGCCGTTCATGACAAGCCAGCAAGGTGCGGCTGCTCAGGTGCAGGCCTTGCGCATGAACCGTATCGACAGGCAAGTCGGCGTTGACCAGCAAGCTAACCTGTTGCTGTCGGCAAAGCTGAGAAACTTGTTCGAAGACAGTTTGCAAATAGGTAATTGGTAAAGACTTGACGCGAAATTGCAGCAGCTTGACACCGTTTGCCAAAATCCGTTGGCAATTGCCTAGCGCTTCCGTCGCGCTGCGGCCTTCCAGGATGGCGTAATAATGCGGGAGTTGTGCGGCGGCGATAACCGGGATGTTGGCGGCCGGAAAGGTAAACTCCTGTAGTTGCCCGGCATCAACCCAGCGCATTGCCTGGCCTTCGCAGCCTTTGGCCTGGCCGGCAAAAGCGGTGACATTCCAGACATCCAGCAACACCTGTCTGTCGCCGTAATCGTGGTTGATTTTGATCAGCGGTGTTGCGGTTTCTACCTGAATACCAACTTCTTCCGCCAGCTCACGGGCTAGTGCTTGCTGTACCGGTTCATCTGTTTCCAGTTTGCCGCCTGGAAATTCCCACAAGCCGCCTTGATGCGCGTGTTTGGCGCGTTGGGTAATCAAAATCCTGCCGTCGCCGTCGCGGATTACGCCGACCGCGACATGCAGGCGCTGATTATTGCTTGACATACTTTTAGCCGCTTAGGTACGGTATTCGGCGTTGATTTTCACGTAATCGTAGGAAAAGTCGCAAGTCAGCACTTCCTCGCTAATCACGCCGCGTCCCAGTCTGACGGTGACAACGATTTCCTCCTGATTCATCACGCGCTGACCGTCTTGCTCGGTGTAAGAGCGGGCTCTGCCGCCGTTTTCGACGATGCACACCGTGCCTAGGTAAATTTCGATTTTATCCAGATCCATGTTTTCGACCCCGGCCCGACCGATCGCCGCCAGAATCCGCCCCCAGTTAGGGTCGCTGGCGAAGAAGGCGGTTTTCACCAGGGGCGAATGGGCAATGGTTTTGGCGACTTGCACCGCCTCGGCGCTATCGCGGGCTTGCTCGACGACGATCCTCATCAGTTTGGTGGCCCCTTCGCCGTCGCGAATAATCAGTTCCGCCAGGCGTTTGCAAACTGTCATCACGGCTTCGGCGAAGGTCGCATACTCCGCGCTGTCGGCCAAAATTTCCGGGGCTGCGCTACTGCCGCTGGCTAATAGCACGCAAGCGTCGTTAGTCGAGGTGTCGCCGTCTACGGTAATACGATTAAAGGATTTTTCCGCTGCCGTGGACAAGCATTGTTGCAACAGCGATTGCTCGATACGGGCATCGGTAGCCACAAAACCCAGCATGGTGGCCATATTGGGTTGAATCATGCCGGCGCCCTTGGAAATGCCGGTGATTGTCACCGGATGGCCGGCTATATTGATGACGACCGATGCGCCCTTGGGAAATGTATCGGTGGTCATGATCGCGCGCGCGGCTTTATCCCAATGTGCTTCAGACAAGTTTGCGACAGCGCTCGGCAATGCCGCCGTGAGTTTTTCCACCGGCAGCGGTTCGCCGATGACGCCAGTGGAGAAGGGCAAAACCTGTTGTGCCAAGGCCTCGACTTCGCCGGCCAGATTGGCGCAGCAGGCAAACGCATCTTGCAGACCTTGTTTACCGGTGCCGGCATTGGCGTTGCCGGAATTGACCAGCAACCAGCGCGGATTTTGCGATAAGTGCGCTTTGGCGATATGTACCGGCGCCGCGCAAAAGGCATTTTGGGTAAACACCGCCGCGCAACTGCCGCCTTCCGCCATTTCTATTACTAAAATATCGTCGCGGACGGTTTGTTTGATGCCGGCATTGCAGGTGCCGAGTTTGATGCCGGGAACGGCATGCATGGTGGGGAAGTCGATTTGTCCTACTGCCATTTTTGTAACCTGTTAATTTGTGTCGCTAATGCGACGGCTTGATTTAACGTCGGGTCTCGGCCCGACAGCCGAGGTACTTTTCTTTGCTTGTCCAAAGAAAAGTACCCAAAAGAAAAGACACCCGGATGCCGCTTTAATCCTCCGCTCCTCGCTTTTGAACGGGGTTGCCGAAAGGGGCTTCCTGCCCCTTCGGCAACGTGCGGCATCCATGCCGCACCCCTTCGGGCTGATCCGTCCAAAAGCTCCGGTGCTCGGCGCGGCATACGGGACAAAACCATCCCGTAATTTTGCAAGTAATTCACGCCCCAAAGCCTTTTATTTAACCCTCGTAGTGTGCATTAGCGATAGCGTAATGCACCGAATAATCGAAGGCCAACATGCGGCGCAATACGGCTTCGCCTATTGACGCCCTACTGATTGCGCCTTACCGCGTTCATCTCACCAAAAGCTGCGATGCTCGGCGCGGCATACGGGAGGAAAACCGTCCTGAACTTCAAGGAAATATCGGAAATATGTAGGGTATGCATTGCGCAACTACCAATATTTTACAGATTGTAGGTCAGGGTGCACGATAGCGTTCCCTGACACTTTGGTTTAAATTGTCACGTAACCGCTATCACCGCAACGTGACCTACCGGGCTTCGTCTGCATTGCTTGCCTAAACAGTAGGGTTGAAATTTTAGGGGCTATCTTTACTAAAACTAGATTTAATAGAATTAACTAACCGATTACGTACCTCGGAACAATAATTAGCCGTTTCAATACGCGGATCATCCCTTTGGCATGATTTAAAAAATTCTAAATCACCGGCTTTCAATTCTTCTTCCGCCTTGCCTATATCACCATTGGCTTGGTAATAAAAAGAGTTTATCCAGTGATCATCACCATCCCAATATTTCCAAACACAGGGCGAGAATGTTTTACATTGGACAGGCGTCGTTTTTGACAATAGATGTGCCTTTAATGCGTCGCTATACAGCCCAAGATCATAAAAAGCTGAAGCTTCTACTTCAAGAGAAGGCCCGTCAAGGAGCCCTTTACGCTTTAGTTTTTCCGCAATTTTAATTACCTTAATGGGTTGATTCTTTAAATGTAGTTTTACATGCTCTTTGACGCACCCATCTTGACTTAATTCATGTTGATTCATATGAATCAATGCTTCGAAATCTGGGCGTTTGCATGGATAAGCTGTTGAGCTAACTGTAAATAACACTGAAAGCGATACAACTAATTTCCGACTAAACATATATTTCTCTAACTTTTGTTCATCATAAGGTACTTGATACGTGCCCTACAGGACTTTAATTGTTACATAACCGCTATCGCGGCAACGTGACCTACCGGGCTTCGGGTGGCCGTGCGCAAGCGATGCGGAGTCTATTGCATCTGATCTCATGGCCTTGTTAGGCACTTTCTACTTGGAAAAGCCAAAATCGGCTTCACTCTGCGTGATGTAAGCGCAAAACCTTCCTGTTCCACGATTCTCTGCTTTGTTCAACGGAAAATCATAAAGATCGAGCAAGAGCTGTTCTACGTACTTGGCTTTTCTGTTGGCGATGTCAATAAATGTAAAATAGACGATATTTTCTTCGGTGAATCCCTTGCTGTTGGCGTGATCGAAGATTCGCTTTTTCACGAAACCTTTACCTACATAAATCGCCCTAGCATGAAATCGATCATGCTTAGGACAATAATCGTTTTTCTCCCAAAGCAAATAGACGCCATCATTTTCTGAAATCGGCCACGCCCCATTTTTTAGATCATGGAAACCACAGAACCAGCCTAAATTCGAATGCGCTAAATCTTTCGCTGACACTTCGATTTGAGTTTCCTCCGAGATTATCTCATCGAATTCGCGGCCTTCCGCGCTACAGCAACAATCGCATCCTGTGTAACAAGTCATATTGCGCCTAACAAGTATTTAAATGGTTTCTGTATATCGTCCAGTGTTCGCATATAAATCGTTCATTTCTGTCGCGACGGTTTTTCCTCCTGTATGCCGCGCCGAGCACCGGAGCTTTTGGCGGGAATAGCCCGTAGGGGTGCGGCATGGATTCCGCACATCGACAGAGGGGCAGGAAGCCCCTTCTGTCGATCCCCGTCGAAAGCTTCGGCGCGCAGGATCAAAGCGGCGTCCGGGTCGCCTTTTCTTTGGATACTTTCTTTTGGCGATGCAAAAGAAAGTATCTCGGCTGTCGGGCCGAGACCCGACGTTAAATCAACCCGTCGCGATAGCGACACAACAACTCAATCGACCAGAACCAACTCATCCCACTTCCAAAACAATCACATACTCCCCATCACCCGTACGAGTCTCCAACACCCTATGCCCATTAATCCGACACCAAGCCGGAATATCCTGCATCACCCCCGGATCGGTACATTCCACAGTCAGCACGTCGCCGGCTTGCAAGGTCTTGACCTTGTCCTGAGTGCGGATCACCGGCAAGGGGCAGAGCAAGCGGCGGGCGTTCAAAACATGTTCACTCATACGAACCACTCCTGTGGAATGTCGTCGGCGAGCAAAGGCTTAACGAACACATTGCGTTCGTTGCCTTCCCGGTCGCGGATGGTCACTTCCACCTGCTCGGCTTCGCGGCCCTGGCCGTAGCGCGCGGTAATCTGCGCGGCTTGAATCAGGTCATCTTCGCTGGGCGTGCCGTCGATTAAGGCTAGCGGGCCGCGATGGCTGGCGCAGTTCATACTGACAAACTCTTTTTTATAACCGCTCATGAAACGGGCCTCGCCGTCCTCGCGAGCAATGATGACTTTAAAATGCGGTTTGGGGCGAATATGCCTACCCACTTTCAGCAGCATCACATCGTCCAGATCGTAATCGCGTTCGCCGCGCGCCTTCCATAGATCGACCAACTTTAAAGAATAAGCTTCGTCGGTCAAAAAACAGCAGCCGCCGGCCGGTTGGGCATAGTCGGTAAAACCATACTCTTTAGCCAACGTCATCTGCGGTTTGCGTGACCGACCGCTAAAGCCGAATAGTTTTTCCCGGCTGATCCAGCCTTCGCGCTCCGGTAAGGTGGCAGGCAAATTTTGCGCTGATAAAGGCCTGACCAATAAATCGTCGGCACCCGATTGAGCGGCGACAATAGGCATGGTTTGTTTGCGCTGCGACATGGGGCGTTGGCCGACCACTTCGCCGGTGATGATGAAATCGAAGCCGTTTTCCACCATCCACTGTTTGGCCTTGTTGACCATGAAAATCTTGCAATCCAGGCAAGGGTTTAGGTTGGCACCGTAACCGTGCTTGGGGTTTAGAAGGACGTTTTTGTATTCTTCGATAACATCGATGATATGCAGTTTGATACCCAACTGCTCGGCCACCCACAGCGAGTTGTTGCGCTTGACCTTGTCGGCGTCTTGCTTGCGTATCGCATGGGTGTGGCCTTCCACGCAAAAGCCGGTGAAAAAATTGATGCCCTCGACGTGGATACCTTGCTCAAGGATGGCTTGGGTAGCCAGCATGGAGTCCAGACCGCCGGAAATCAGCGCCACCGCTTTTCTTTGTTGACTCATAACTCATATGTCTAGCAGGAAAAACGCCGCATTATACTGTGGATTTCAGCAATATGCGGCCGTCAGCGACGTGGGCAAACAATTAATTGGGCAACTTTCGGCGGGAAAATCCACCAAAAAATCAGGGGTTTGCCTTGGTGGGTCGGTGATTCGCCGGCCGCTGACGGCCGGCGAAGCGATGGCTTTAAATTCTAAAATGGCCAACCGTCTGGCGTAATTGATTGGCCAGCTCAAGCAACTCATGGCAGGCATCGGCGGTATGTTTGGCGCCGCTGGAGGTTTCCTGGGACACATAGCTGATATTGCTGACATTACGGTTAATTTCTTCCGCGACCGCTGTCTGTTGCTCTGCGGCGGTGGCGATCTGATTATTCATGTCGTTGATGGTAAATATTCTCTCGCTGATGGTATTGATCGAATCACCTGCCGAAGCGGCTTGCTCAACACTGGAGGCGGCGCGTTTTCTGCCGTTTTCCATCACCGAAACCGCTTGTTTCGCCCGGCCTTGCAACCTTTCTATGGTTTGGCGGATTTCCAGCGTCGAGTTTTGCGTGCGGCTGGCCAAGGTGCGGACTTCATCCGCCACCACTGCAAAGCCGCGGCCTTGCTCGCCGGCGCGGGCCGCTTCAATGGCTGCATTCAACGCCAATAAATTGGTTTGCTCGGCGATGCCCTGAATCACGCTTAATACTTCGCCTATGCTGTTGCTGTCGGTTTCCAGATCGTGAATCACATTGGCGGCATTTTCCACTTCGGTGGCTAATTCGTTAATACCGCCAACTGCTTGCGTGACGATATTTTTGCCTGACGTGGCTTCCCGGTCCGCATTTTCGGCGGCTTCGGATGCTTTGACCGCGTTTTTGGCAACCTCTTGTACAGTCGATGTCATTTGTTTCATCGCATTGGCCACCAGCGTGGTTTCTTGCAATTGCCGCTCTACGCCTTGTTGGGTGGATTGGGTGATGGTTGCCAGTTTGTTGGCGGCCTGAGCCAGTCGGTCGCTGGTCACGCTGATTTCTTCAACGGTTTTGGCGATTTTCTTCACGAAGGCATTAAAACTGGAGGCCACCCAGGCAAACTCGGATTTACCCGACGCGCTGAGCCTGGCGCGCAAATCGCCGTCTCCGCTGCAAATGGCTTGCAGGTTCAGCGCCAATGCAGTCAGTGGGCCGATGATGATTTTGCTCATCACCAGATAACCGGTGATACCGATGATTAAAAGCGTCAACCCCAAAAAGCCGACAGCATAAAACACGGTTTGTTTTAACTCGCTAAAGGCGTTGCTGAAGGGAGTGATGATTTCGAATGCGCCGTGCAAGTCGCCGGTCCGGCGGTTTTCCATGGCATAACCGAGTAAATCCTGGCCCTTGCCGTTGCCCCATAAGGCTTGCGAGGTTTGCGGGTCGCCGTGACAAAGCTCGCATTGTTTGGTCATTTTCACCGGTCTGAAATAGCGAATTTCTTGTTTCTCTTCGTCGACCATGCTGTATTCGGTTAGCGCCGGGTCTTTTTTGAATTTGTCCAAAACCTGTTGTTCCAGTTGGTCCGGCATGTTTCTGGGCGGATTGCGCGGATTCAGTGCCGGCGCTTTAAAACGAAAACCGCCTTCCTTGGCTTTGGCTTCTATCACGTCCCAGGCATTGGCGGTGGGGACGGTCGCGATAATCAACGACCGGCGGCTGGCTTCATCCTTGCCTTGCACCAACTGCCGGAGGTACTCCGGCGAGTAAAGGCCGCTTTCCCAATTTTTGGCTACATTGTCGCGAATCGATTCGGAAAGCAGCAGTAATTGTCGGGACGATTCAATCTTGCGGTCTATCAGTTTTTGTTTTTCGATGTTGGCAAACATCAACAACAAGCCCAAGCTCAGGACGAAGAGTATGCCCGTGGTAATGGCTACCACTTTGACTCCCACCGAATGCCAGTTCATTAAGAACATAAGATTTCCCCCCGTTAAATTTATTGTTATAAGAGTGAGTGAAACGGCGGATGGACGATCAAACATGCCATGTCGCCAAGTCGTGTAGACAATCAATGAGGGCTTAAAATGACGGCCATTTAGCTGCCGTTGCGGATGTTTTCCGGTCGAATCGCCCGGTTCAAGCTGTGTATTACACGTTCGAATTCAGGTAAGGGCATGGGTTTGCCGAACAGGTAGCCTTGAAAGGCATCGCAGCCTATACGCTCCAGGCAGATGCGTTGATCCTGGGTTTCCACCCCTTCCGCAATCACATTCAGGCCCAGGTTGTGGCCCATGCCGATAATGGTTTGGGCAATGACCGCATCGTTAGGGTCAACGATAAGGTCACGCACAAAGCTTTGATCGATTTTGAGTTGGCTAAGCGGCAACTTCTTTAGATAACTCAGTGAGGAATATCCGGTGCCGAAGTCGTCCATCGAAAAACGTACGCCCAATGATTTCAGCGTTTGCATTTTTTCAATGGCGTCTTCGACATCGTGCAATACCATGCTTTCGGTCAATTCCAGTTTGAGTTTTGCCGAGTTGGCGCCCGAGTTGTTAAGAATTCGGCAGATCGATTCGACGAAATCGGCTTGACGGAACTGTCTGGCGCTTACATTGACGGCAAGCTGTAAATGCTGGGTGAGCGGATTTTGTTCCCAGGCCTTGAGTTGCTCGCAGGCACATTGCAACACCCATTCGCCGATAGGCAGAATCAAGCCGGATTCTTCGGCTAGCGGGATAAACTCGGCCGGCGAAATCATGCCTTTTTGCGGATGTTTCCAGCGTAATAGCACTTCTGCGCCAAAAATCTGGGCGTTTTTATCGACCTGGGGTTGGTAATGTAGGCTTAGCTGATCTTGGGCCTGGGCATGGCGTAAATCGAACTCCAGCAGTACGCGCGATTCCAACAAGGCCTGCATCTGTGGATCGAAGAAGCGCAGCGTGTTGCGGCCGGCATCCTTGGCCTGGTACAGCGCCGCGTCGGCGCGCCTCAGCGTGTCGTCGAACGAGTTGTTGTGTTCGTCGAATATGGCAATGCCGATACTGATGGAGCCGAGATGTTCCTTGCCGTTTAACAACATGCCGGTATTGATGGCGCACAATATTTTGTGTGCAACGTCTTCGGCATTCGCGGTTGCCTCTGCTTGCGCGCTGCCCAGATTTTCCAGCAGCACGATAAATTCGTCGCCGCCCAGCCGGGCAACGGTATCGCCTTGACGGACGCAGGCCTTTAGGCGCGAGGCAATCTCTATTAGTAGCTGATCGCCGATTTGGTGGCCCTGGGTATCGTTAATCGTTTTGAAGTTATCAACGTCGATCATCAACACCGCGCCGTGCTTACGCGCGCAACGGCTGTTGTGTAAGGCCTGCTGTAGCCGGTCTTGCAACAGGCGGCGATTGGGCAGGTCGGTGAGTGGATCGTAATAAGCCAGGCGGTGAATGGCGGCTTGCGCTTCCTTGTGCTGGCTAATGTCGGTAAAGGCCGCCACGTAGTTGCAAGTGTGGCCGTCCGCGCCGGTTACTACGCTGATTGTCAGCCACTTCGGGTAAACGTCGCCGTTTTTACGCCTGTCCCACACCTCGCCTTGCCAGAATTTTTCGCGCTTCAGAGCGGCCCACATTTCCCGGTAAAACTCTTGGCCGTGACGGCCGGATTTTAAAATCGAGGGTTTGTTGCCGATAACTTCGTCCGGCTGATAACCGGTCAGCCGGGTGAAGGCGTTGTTGACGCGCAGGATGATATTATTTTCATCGGTAATCATGATCCCTTCCTGGGATTCGATAGCGCGCTCGGCGATGCGCAATTGGCTCTCCGCCCAGCGGATGTTGCTGATGTCCCGGCTAATCACCACCATGCCTTTGCGTTGGCCGTTTTCTTGGTAAATCGGCGTTTTGCGTACCTCTATTTCGATCAAGCGGCCCTCGTCGTTGAGAATATGATCTTCGAACATGATCAAGTGTCCGGCCTGCCATACCGCTTCTTCATCCGAAAATAGTTTTATATGCTTGTCCAGTGCGTCCGGCTGTTGATCGGCCAGTTCCAGATAGGTCTTGCCCTGCCAATCCATACCGTCAAATCGGAATAACTGTTGCGCGTGCTCATTGGCGAATAACAAGCGGCCGTCGCCGTCTTTGAACAGAATAGCGTCGGGAATGGCTTCTATCAGGCTGATGAGTTGCTGGCTGAGGGCTTTTAGCTTGCTTTCGCTTTCCTGTAGATCCTGTTGCGCCTGCGTGCGCACGGCAATTTCGGCTGCCAGTTGCCGATTGCTCGGTAGTTTCAATGCATGCGGCACCAACTTGATCAGCAATATTGCCGCTGCCAGGGAGATGGTCGCCGTCAAGGCTTTTATGGCGGTATCCAACCAATACAAGGGTTGCCAGATCAGGAAGATGGACATCAAGTGCGATGCCCCGCAGGCCAGAATAAATGAGCTGAACATCAAATAGATGCCGCGAAATTTCAGGTCTCGGCGCTGTGATACGACATAAGCCAGAATGACGGCAATCGCGAAATAGGCCAGAGTGATTAAGGCATCGGAAATCACATACGACCACAGCAGGCCGGGCGTCCACTTTAGGCAAAACCCGTGCGGCATCAGTCCGCCCGCACTGAAAAAATCGAAGAATGGTGTTTTCACGCTAATTTTCCAGCACGGTTTGGTCCGGACGTAACCGTGGGCGGGTTTTGCGTATCGGGCAATCCTTGGCTAAACGCGGCTTTGTGCGCTCCAGGCACATGGTGGGTGGTGCGAATGTAGGGGGTGTGTTTGCTGAAGTATTTATCGAATATGCCGGTATCGAAAATCTGATGTACGTCGCCGCCACAGCCTTGCAGATTCAGCTCGACGCCGGCCTGCATCCAATCGCAGATTAGCGAGATGGTGGCGATGCCGCACATATTGAATGTAGGGATATTCTCGAGTGTTATCCTGGCGCCGGCGCGCGTATTGACTTTGGTGTGAGCCTTGCACGACGCCAGTAATTCATGGCATTTTGCAAACTCCAACGTGTTACGGATAGTCACCTCAAACCATTCACCTGTTACCGATACTTGCATAGATGAACCCCGATGCATTCAAAATTCTGGATCCTGCATCATATTTAAATGTAGAGCGGCTGAATATCAGTCAATCCGAAATTTCAGGCAGGTAAAAGTGTAATTTGTTGTAGGCTATTTCCTTCTTATGCGGGCATGGGACTACATGTTCAGGCGGTGTGCATCATAGTAGCGTATCAATTCGGCGTTATTGCTGATGTGCAATTTTTCAAACAGCCGGGCTTTGTATGTACTGACAGTCTTGTTGCTGATTGCCAGGTCCCTGCCGATGTCGTTCAGGCTTTGGCCTTTAGCCAGTAACTGCAAGATTTGAAACTCGCGTTCGGATAGTTTTTCATGCGGTTTGCTTGGCTAGGAGCTCTCGAATTCAAATACCATTTTTTCGGCGAGTTTAGGGTCGATAAATCGGCCGTCGCCGGCGACTCGGCGGATGGCTGTCAGTAAGGTTTCCGGGTCGTTATCCTTGGTTAGATAGCCATTCGCACCGGTTTTTAATGCGCGCGAGACGATTTGCAATTCGTTGTGCATGCTCAAAATCAGGATGGGCAATGCCGGATATTGGCCGCGAATCCGGCTGATCATCTCCACGCCGCCAAGATCGGGCATGGTCAGATCCAGTAGCACCAGATCAACGGCGTTTTCATCGAGAAAACTCAACAGTTGCTGGCTATTTTCGGCTTCGCCGACGACGGTAATATCGGTGGAGAGTGCGAATAGTTGTTTCAGACCGCCCCGCACAATGGCATGGTCGTCGGCAATAATTAATCGGATCATAGTTCTGGTCTTTTAGGGTTAGCCGGGATACGTACCTGGATAGAGGTACCTTGGCCCGGGGCACTGGAAATACTGGTTTCTCCGCCCAACATCAAGGAGCGTTCACGTATGCCGATCAGGCCAAAAGACTTGGTCTTAGTGGGCGCATGGGTGTCGAAACCACGACCATTATCGTCAATTTTCAGGCAATAGTGGTCCTTATCCAAATTGACGGCAATTTTTACCTTGCTGGCTGCCGCATGCCGCAGCACATTGGTCAGCGATTCTTGGGCGATGCGAAAAATCACGATTGCGCATTCCTCGTCCATATCGAAATCATCTTCCGGATACAACAGATCGCACTGAATCCCGGATTGTTCCGCGAATTTCCTTACCAGCCACTCCAAAGCCGGCACGATTCCCATTTCTATCGCCGAGGGACGTAGGGAGGTTGCCACGTCGCGGGTAACCTGGATGGTTTGGTCCAGCAATTCCATAATGTTGCGGATTTGTTCGGCCAGCTCTCGGTTGTTGATGGCGAATTTCATGCGCAGCAGCGACATTTCCATGCGCAGGGCAGTCAACATTTGTCCCAGCTCGTCGTGAACTTCACGGGCCATGTGCTTGCGTTCTTCTTCACGGGCCTTTTCCCGACGAGCGGCCAGTTGCCGTAATTGCAAGCGGGACGATTCCAGGTCTTTTTCTATTATTTTCAGCTCGGTGATGTCCTGCGATGTGCCTATGCCGCGCACGAAACTGCCATCCCCGGCAAATACCAGATCGGCGCGTTCCCTAAGCCATTTTATTTTACCGTTCGCCACGATACGGTGTTGGATGTCGTAAGGCGCGCCACGCATGGCCGCTTCCCAGGCGTGGCGTACGTAATGTCGGTCAGCCGGATGCACACATTTCAAGAAGCGCTCGTAGCTTATCGGCGTGCCCAAAGGCATGCCGAAAATGCGGTAATTTTCGTCAGACCATTTCAGAGAATGCTCTCTAAGGTTTAAGGACCAACTGCCCAAATGCGCCTGGGCTTGGGCGTGAGCCAGATGTGCTTCGCTTTCGCGCAAGGCATTTTCGATCAACTTAAAATTGCTGACATCTCTGTTAACCCCGACGATTTTTTGCCCGCCGCTCTTGGAATCGCCAGCTATGATCGCTGAAGCCTGAATGAAGCGTAAGGCGCCGTCGCTTTGTCGGCGAATCCTAAATTCCCAATGCTTTTCCTGCTGGTCTCGAATCAGCTTGCGCAGGGTGGCTTCGGTGCGCGGTAAGTCTTCAACCACCACCAAGGCAGACCAGGTCTGGTAGTCTATGGGCGTTCCCACAGGAATGCCGAACATTTCGTACATGCGTTCATCCCAATCGCCGACGCCCAACGCCAGATCCCACTCGCAAATGCCGATTGCGGCGGCTTTGGTGGCCAAGCTCAAGCGTTCGTTGTAATTGCGGAGTCGCTCCTCCGCGCTACGGCTTTCGGTTATATCGCGTGCCAGACCGATGGTGCCCAGCACATCGTCTTTATCGTCGACGATGGGGGCTTTGATCGTTTCGGTCCAGGTTTCCCGTCCAGCGTCGAAGGCTCTCTCGGTCAGCGATATTTGTTGCCGAGTCAGCATCACTTCTTGGTCAACCGCGCGGTAATGCTCGGCCAGGCCTTCCGGCCAGATATCGAAATCAGTCACATCTTTTGAATCGTGCAGATGGTCGATGCCCACGGCGTTTAGCCAATGTTTGTTGGCTTGAATATATTTCCCGTTTCTGTCCTTCATCCAGGCCAAGAACGGTAAGCTATCGTACATGGCACGCAGACGGGCTTCCGATTCGCTAACCCGTTTTTGTGCAGACTTCAATGCGGTAATGTCGGTCACCAAGACGAAAAATCCTTTCACTTGACCTGCTGCGCCATCCGGCAAATAGGCGGCTTGCGTATGGCGAGTTGCCCCCGCGAAATTGACGATGGTACGCTCAAAATACTGCGGTTCTCCTTTCAGAACGGCATCGATAAACGGCTTATTCAACGTGTATAGATGATCGCCGATGACTTCGCGAATATGTTTGCCGAGCAAGTTTTCCGAAGTAAAGCCGAACCATTCTTCATAGGCTTTGTTGCCAAATTTGTTGATAAGATTTTTGTCCCAGTAGCCGATCATCGCCGGCATATGGTTGAGGACGGAGCCCAAGTTATGTTGGTAGTCTAAAATTTCGGCATGTTTCTCCGGGTTATTGGGCACCGGAATGTCCGAAAGTATCGTTAACCACGCCGATATAGTGCCATGTCGGTCTGCTAGGCCTCGACCGCTAACGTTGACGCGGACTGCGCTGCCGTCTGCGCGCTTTACAATTAATTCGATAGCCTCTTCCGTCATGCCTGGGTCAACAGGCTGGAAACACGGTAAAAGCGCAACGGGAAAAGGCGTGTTGCCGTCGGCGGTAAACAGGTAATGTCGATTCTCCCAATCGGCTGTTGAGCCAATCCCCAGCATAAGTTCAGCGGCGCGGTTGACGCAGACGATTGTGTACGTCGTGTCGAAAACAATGACGGCTTCTTTAATGCTGTCTATGATCCCGTAAAGCAAGTCGGTTTCATGGGCAAAATTACTCAAGTTGAGTCGGCGGTTTGGCATCTCGACGAATTAGTAATGGTTTGGGAAGGCAAGCATAAACGAGCTACGACATTTTTCGGCGAAGAAATTAACAGACATTTTTGGGTAAGCGAGCGAATAGCGTCCCGGCTTCACTTGTGGGCGGATTGGCCTACACTTTGGGCATTATCAATTCGAGAGCCGCCCGCATGGAATTTAAAGACTATCTAAAAATCCTCGTCCAACACGATGGTTCGGACCTTTACCTGACGGCGGGCGCTCCACCGGCGGCCAAGTTCCAAGGCAGCTTAAAACCGTTGGAAAACGTCAAACTTAGCCGTGAACGCATCAAGGAAATTGCTGACGGTATCATGGACGCCGAGCAACGCGCCGCCTTCGAACAGGTGCCGGAAATGAATCTGGCGATCACCGAAGAAGGAATCGGACGGTTTCGGGTGAATATTTTTAAACAGCGCAATTGCCATGCCTTGGTAATTCGCAACATCAAGGTCGATATTCCCAGTGCCGACGCCTTGGGCTTGCCGCAAATCCTCAAAGATAAAATCATGGAAAAGCGCGGGCTGATTTTGTTCGTTGGCGGCACCGGTTCCGGTAAATCGACGTCCTTGGCGGCCTTGATAGATTATCGCAATAGCAACTCATCCGGGCATATCATTACCATCGAAGATCCTATCGAGTTTGTGCATCCGCATAAAAAATCCTTGGTCAATCAACGCGAAGTCGGTGTCGATACCCTCAGTTATGAGGATGCATTGAAAAACACTTTGCGGCAGGCGCCGGATGTGATTCTGATCGGCGAAATTCGCAGTCAGGAGACCATGGAACACGCTTTGGCTTTTGCCGAAACCGGGCATTTGTGCTTGTCCACGTTACACGCCAATAACGCCAATCAGGCCTTGGACCGGATCATCAACTTTTTCCCGGAAGAGCGCCGTCCGCAGTTGTTGATGGACTTGTCCTTGAATCTGCAAGCGTTTATTTCCCAACGCCTGGTACCCACCGTGGAAGGTAAGCGGGTGGCGGCTATCGAAATTTTGCTGGGTACTAAATTGGTCAGCGATTTGATCCATAAAGGCGATATTCACGCCATTAAGGAAGCGATGGAAAAATCCGAAAATATCGGCATGCAGACTTTTGACAGCCATTTACTCAAGCTCTACAAAGGCGGGGTGATCACCTTGGAAGAGGCCTTGCGCAACTCGGATTCGCCGAACAATTTAAAACTGAAAATCAATTTGAGCGAAGGTTTGGGGTCGGCGACCAAAAAGCCCAGTTCTTTGGCTGGCAGTCTTGCTTTGGAAGAAATCACCAAGAAAGAGGGGGATGAGGAAAGTGAGGGACATTAAGGAAATTCCAACGAATGTCCCAAACATCTTTGCTTTGTCGTTACAACGAAAGCGGGAAGCCGGGAAATTCAAAAAAACTGGATTTCCTATTGTGGGAATGATGGGGCTATCAAAACATAAAAACGGACGATGGGCCATTTTGCAAGCGAGTGGCAATCGATAGATTTCGTTTGGACCAGCTATCGTATTCCCCATGGAATCAGCTTGTTCATAGAGCTTAAAGCCGTTTTGAACAGGCTAGGATAAGTCTGCGACGCTGAGGATCTTATAAACCTCGTAGGCTGGCTGCTGATAAGGATGGCAAGCCAGCAAGGTTTGCACCACCGTTTTAATTAAATCATCGGCGCAGACCATTTCTATCTTATATTCGGCGACCTGCTGAATTTCACCGATACTGCCCAGATAAGGGTGACTACCGGCGAGAGGCCGGAATTGGCCCTCGCCCAGCACTTGCCAGGCACAACTGTCGTAATCGCCGATACGCCCGGCGCCTTGCTCGAACAACGCTTGTTTTAGCTGTTCGGCATGGCTGACCGGCACATAAAAACTCAGTTTATACATAGTGCCGGATGCCAGGTGACCATGCCAAGCAGGTTAGGGTTACTAACATCAGCCGGTAGCCAGTAAAAACACGCCCCACAGCACCACAACCAGCGTAATTTCCTCGATCATGTTGATGGCGGCCTGTCGGTCCGCTCTGATCAGCATGGCTGTTTGATTGGCTTTTTGATCGCGCATATGAACGGATTGATGAAGCATAATCTCCTCCTAGTGGTGGTTGGTATAGCTACGCATTTGTCCGACTAATACCCCTTGTATTTCCAATTGCTCGGGCCGGTAACGCATGGTCTGCATCGAGGAATTGGCGGGGATTAGCAGGGTTTCGTGTGGGTACTGCTCGATAAATTTCAAAGTCGCTTCGGCTTTTTCAACCAATGCAACGACGATTTCGCCGTTACGGGCATGGCTGCGTTGTTCGATGATGACCCAGTCGCCGTCGAAGATGCCTTCTTCCTGCATCGAATCACCCTTTACTTTCAGGACATAACAAGGGTTCTCGGTTTTCAATTCTTCCGGCACAGCCATATAAGAAATGTTTTCGATGGCTTCTATCGGTCTGCCGGCGGCTATGGTGCCGACAAAAGGCAGCATGCCGGATGCCACGGTTTTGTTGACCAGCGATTTGGCGTGTTCGGTCAGGCGAATGCCGCGTTGCTTGCGCTCCGGTGCTTCAATCAAATTGGCGTCGATCAGTGCCTTGATCTGGCTGTGCAATGACCGCGCGATTTCAAACCCATCGCCACGCACAATTCTTCCAGTGTCGGCGGATGACTGAATAGCTCCTGATTTTGTAGCAGGAAGTCGAAAATTTCTTGTTGCTTACGGGTAAGTGTCATATTTGTTCTGCATTTGTTTTGTAAAAGCATACAATGAAAACAAATGTAGAACAAATAATTTTTTCAGGTTGCCGGAAAAATTTGCTACTGGTGGGTTGCTGTGGATCAGGAGCGACGAAAAACGGGTTTTTCGAAGAGGCTATTTTTAACCTGGCTCTTATATTTCCGTTGGCCGTCATTCCCGCATAAGCGGGAATCCAATTTAGCAACTGGGCTCCCGGCTTTACGGGAGCGAGCTTATTTAGAAGTGTGGTTAATAGCCGTTGCGTAAGGTCCAGTGAGACTGAAACCGGTCATTCTGCAAAAATCAGGCATTTTCGGATGTTATTGCCGCGCTGGGAAACGGAAGTAGAAAGCCGTTACCAGCGTTCCAACGGGGCGGACTGGGCGTTTTATCGAAAGTGTTATTTGCTTGCGTCAGTGACGCATTTCTTGGTGAAGCTATTCTTCGCAGCGCCTTTCAAGTTTTTCTCGGCCGCTTTTGTATCGCAACTGGCTTTAGCGGCAGCGATCTTGGCGTCTTTCTCGCATTTTTTAAGAAAGCTATTTTTGGCGGCTCCGGCCAGCTTTTTTTCAGTCGCCTTCGCTTCGCAATCTGCGTCGGCCGCATACGCCGTTTGGCCTAAGAACAATAAAGCTACGATTGCCAAAATAATGTTTTTCATTGTTTATCCTCCGAATAATTGATAGTGCGCTTATTCGGTCATTGCTGAGGTTTGGATGGCTCTCGCAATTGACCGTCTGTTGCTTGTCGTTTAAAGCCAGAGGTCTTTATGCCTCAACAATCGTTATTTTCATGGCAAGCGGCTAAGTGTTGCGTGAGGAACGATTTTCTCAGCCGCAAAATACTAGCCCTTCAGCACGATGGTTTCGACTTGGTCACCACCTCTGGCCGACAGCGTGATTTTGTCCTCTTGAGCTAACCAACCGATACTTCTTTGAATGACGGCCTCTTCCTCCGGCAGTACATAAACTAATTTGGCAACCGGTGTCGCGCCGTTTTCAGCCAAATGATGCCAGATAACGCCAGCGGTCAAACCTATGCGTTCAAGCATGGAAATCTCGACTGGCGCAGTGCCACTTGGCTCGGCTTCCACATTAGGCTCTACTTTGGCGGCCTTTGGTTTTGGAGTGGCTTTTTTCGTGGCTGCTTTGGCTGCGGCAGCTTCCGGCGCTTTTTCGATACTTTCCGGGGCAGCCGGTGCTTCAGCCGTTGTTTTTACGGCTTTAGGCGTTGTAGTTGCTTTGGGTTTAGCTTTGGTTTTGCCCGGTGCGGCGGAGGCTTCTTGTGCTGTTTTAACGGCAACGGATTTGGCAGGGGATTTTTTAGTCGCTTTCGCTGGAGCGGGCTTTTCAGCGGTAGAGACTGGTGTTTCGGAGGTAGGCGTAGTTTTTTTCATATTAGCTTTCGACGGTCAAGGATAGAGTTGTTTCCAGCGTTAGAGCTTAGCGCATGGCTATACTGGGAGTTTAACCGAGATTTTAACCGGATTTACAAATCGATTGCTTGTTAAACCCTTGGTCATAAAAAAACCGGTATCAGCTTAGCCGATACCGGTTTGATATAACGCGCTTAAGCTGTGATTAGTGTACGTCTTTCCAGTACTCTTTTTTCAGCAGATAAGCTAGAGCGATAAACATCAGGATAAAGAACAGCACGTATTTACCCATTTGTTGTCTTTCCAACTGTACCGGTTCACCGACGTAAACCAGGAAGTTGACCAGATCGTTGACCATTTTGTCGAATTCCTGGGGTGTCATTTGGCCGGGTTGATCCAGTTTCAGACCAGTAATCACGTCATGGCCGTCGATTTTCTGCGTAATTGCCGACTGCGTACCTTGCAGTTGCCAGAACACGTTGGGCATACCGACATCAGGGAATACCGCGTTGTTAACGCCTAAAGGTTTTCCCGGTTCCGCATAGAAGCTGCGCAGGTAGGTATATAGCCAGTCGGCACCGCGCGAACGGGCGATCAGCGATAAATCCGGCGGTGTGGTGCCGAACCATTTTTCCGCGTCGTGCGCGTTCATGGCTGAATGCATCTGATCGTAAATGCCGGCCCCGAAAGGCGCCACCACTTTCAGAACTTCCGCTTCATCTAGTTTCAAATCGATCGCGATACGTTTGTAGCGGATGTGTTTTGCCGAATGACAGCCCAAACAATAAGTGACGTAATACTTCGCGCCGCGCTCCATCGACAGGTTGTCGCTCAAGTCGATGTCGGCGCTATCCAGTTTGACGCCGCC
>Ga0160183_113732_pt1 | contig 26058 bp, 28 predicted proteins | sample met14sb_FD_108562 | JGI IMG/M metagenome (GOLD analysis project Ga0160183, IMG submission 108562) | Synthetic bacterial communities of pure cultures from sediment of Lake Washington, USA, under high oxygen condition - MT... | ecosystem: Engineered > Modeled > Simulated communities (microbial... >...
GTAGCTGGTGGGCACCACAACACTGACCGCATCAACCTTGCCGAGTAATTCATGGTAATCCGTTAAAGCTTGGGCGCCAGTTTTTTCGGCGACTTGTTGTGCCGCCTCGGGATTGATGTCAACCACCGCCACCAACTCGCAATCCTTTAACGATGCGTATTTTTCCGCATGAAATTTTCCTAAATATCCGGCACCTATCACGGCACATTTCAGTTTATTCATAAACGACCTAAGCTTGATTCGCGGTTTCCCAGCCTTTGACAGACGCGCGCCGGGCATAAAACCGTTCATTGTAACATTAGATTCTGTGTTGAATAAGCCGCACCATCATTCGCAAACAGATCGGCGAATGATTAACCCGGCCCTTAAATACCATCCGCCTTGATGCCATTGAGGGGACTGAGTCTATCGAAGGACAAACCACTCCAGGCTTTGACGAACTCAGCTCAAACGAGGCGCCAGGGATAAGCTGAGCCCGCTGGATAAGGCCAGCCCCATGCATCAACTTGTAATGCCAACAAAAGCAACTAACCTTGCCTCAATACGACGATTCTGAAACAAACGTAGTCCTAAGCCTACACCCAGAGACAGATATGCATCCAAGAAAACTGCGAATAGCTATCGCCCTGCTCAGCGTGGCAGCCCACGCCAACGCGCATGCAACCGCTGCGGAAGACGAACATATCCGCCAGATTGTGCAAGGCGTGCTGAAGGAAAAAGACCAGAAAATCGAACAACTGGAAGCTCGTATCAAACAACTGGAACAAGAAAGAAGCAGCGCTGTAGCGGCGACGCCAAGCCCGGCAGTCGCTAAGGCGGGCGAACCAGCCCCGGCACCGCTGAAAACGGCTGCGAACGGCAAACCTGAACCAACCGTGGACACCAAACTCCAGGCCCTGGACAAAAAAATTGCTGCCTTAAAAGAAGCGGCCGAAGCCAACGGCCTGCAAATGAGCGGTTTTTTCGACATCAACGCCAAAACCGGCAACTCTACTGACCAGACCTTTAGCGTCGGCTCGGTGGAGTTGGACCTGGACTATGTGCACGACGACCACTTCGGTGCCAGCTCGGCTTTAGTGTTATGCGGCAACTCATCCAACGCCGACTATGGTGCGCCCGGTGCGGTATTTTGCGGTAACAGCGGCCCCGGCGCGCTGAGTGGCGGCAGCACAATGGCCGGTATCGCCGTCGCGCTAGTCGACTACCATATGTTTAATGATCGTATTCCGCCGCGCGGCCGGATTTTCAATAACAAAGGTCTGCACATCCAGGCCGGCCGTTTCGACTTACCGTTCGGCAACGATTACCAAAACTTCGCTAACAAGGACCGCATCACTGTTACCGCCCCGTTGACCACCTCCCGCATGCAATTGGGCGGTTACAATGCCGACGGCATTCGTTCCTACGGTGCCTGGGATATATTCAACTATTCGGTATTCTGGACAGACGCGCTGTACGCCAATGACGGCCATACCGTCGGCGGCCGGGTGGGCCTGGCTATGGGGCAAAATACCTACAAAATCCACAACGCCAATCCGGAAGGTATCGAAATCGGTGTCTCCCATCTGAGCGAGTTCGATGGCGAAAACCGCATCCGCAATACCGTTTACGGCGCTGACTTGAGTATCGGCTACGGCATGTGGCGTTTACAAAACGAATTCATGCTGCTGAACGCGCATCAACAGGTGTTTTTGGAACAAGACGCGGATGGCACTGTCATCATCCCCGATCCAAACACCAGCCCGTTCGGCAAAGGCCACCAATTGGGCTACCACTCCACGCTGACCGTGGATTTGGAAAGCCTGAGCAAACAGCCCATCGTGGTGTTCGCCCGCTACAGCCGCTGGCAGCCTTCGCAAGACCTTGGCCTGGACTTTGATGGCAGCACAGTGGCGATCAACGATCTCTCCATGCTTAGCCTCGGGTTTAACTACAAATTCAGCGATCATTTACGGGTCAAATTTGAATACAACGATTCGCTGGGCACAGAAACCGCCGAGCGCTATTTCGACAGAAAACTGGGCATAGCCCAAATCGTCATGTCTTTTTAATCATGAACAAGCTCCTATACAAATGCTTATTGGCCGGCGGCACCGGCGCACTTTTGTTATTGTTCGTCAGTGGCGCGCATACCGCCGACGACAATCCGCACCTCATTTCCAAGCAATCGCCGCAAGCGGGGTGTAGTAATTGCCATACCACGACGCCGGAAATCAAAGAGGACGGCATTTTACACAGCAAAAATATATCAGCGGATCAAACCACCTTTAGCAAGGATGGCGTGGCCATGTGCTCCTCGTGCCATAATCCCAACCAAGGCCACAAAGTGGGCTTGAATATCGACTTTCCGGTACCCGCCGACTTGCCGCTTAACGAGGAAAACGACATTACCTGTCTGACCTGCCACTACACGCACGGCAAGCTGGATAGCGACCGGCCACAAGCCAGCCACAGCTTCATGGATAAACTGATGAACGCCGAAAGACTGAAAAAAAGCTTTTTGCTCCGCCGTAACAACAGCGACGGCGAGCTCTGTTTAACTTGTCACAACGTCAACTAAGGTTCCTGAAAATGAACAATACCGTTACCAAACGTCGCCAAATTTTTATCAAAAGGGATTTTCAAGGCCGTTTCATCCTCGGCGCTTTTGCACTGATATTGCTGGCCGGATTATGTTCGGCCTTACTGATTTATTGGATGACCGGCGGCGATCTGCAGGCCCAATCCCAGTCGGCGCACGCCAATATCGTTAATGCGGCGGAACGCCTGGGCGTATCGATTTTAATCGGCAACTTGGTGGCCATTTTGGTTGCCGGCGGCATTGCGGTGAGCACCGTTCTTTACGCCTCGCATAAAATCGCCGGGCCCTTATATCGCTTCGAAACACTCTGCCAAGAGGTCGGCGACGGCAAGCTTGATACCGTCACGCACTTGCGAGAAAACGATCAGCTACAGGATTTGGCGCTGTCGTTTTCGAATATGGTTGCCAAACTACGCAACCGCCGCGAGCATCGCGCACGCTTAATTGCCGAACTCAACCGGCAGATCGGTTTGTACGCCTTAAACAACGGCGACGCACTGTCAGAAGCCCAACACCATGCCGTTGCGGCAATGGCGGCGTTGGTGACCGATTTAGAAAAACTTGAAAAATAATTACCCAAAAACCTCATGTTTAAAAATATCTCAATCAAATCTTCGCTGATCTTAATTGCTTCCGCTTTGGCATTTGCCAATCTGCTGTTTGTGTTGTCGCTGTGGCATGCGTTTCAGTCCATAGACGACAACTTGCAGGCGGCAACTCAGAAACAAAACACCTCGGACTATTTGTCTCATGTGCGTTTTCATGTCGTGCAGATTCAACAATTTCTGACCGACGTCGGCGCGACGCATGATGATGGCGGCTTTGCCGAAGCCAAAGAAAACCTGGACGCCGCATTGTTAAATCTGGACAAAGCCGAACAATCTCACCCGGTACTACGCGCGCAAGTCGAAACATTGAAACGGGAAATTCAAGTAATGCACGATGCCGGCGTAAAGATGGGTTGGGATTACATTAAGTTGGGCACCGAAGCAGGCACCGTTACCATGAAGGCGCCGGGCTCAGGTCTTGACGACACAGCTGCCACGCTGACCGAAGAATTAATCAGAATTACCGAGCAACTTGATCGGGAGCTTGCCCTCGCCAAACAACAATTAAGTTCGTCTTTGCACGATTACAGCCTATCGCGTATTGCTTTTTCCATCGTGTTGCTACTGTTTGTGACGGTCTGTTTGAGCATGCTTTATTTCAAAATAGAACCGCCATTGACCGAGCTGCAAAAATCGCTGTATCTGCTTAGACAGGGCGGCGGCGATTTGACCCGGCGCATTCCGCACGAAGGCAGTGACGAAGTCGGCATTATCGTCACCCAGTTCAACGAATTTTTAAGCGTCTTACACAGCCTGATGCGGCAAGTGGCGACGGAATCCAACCAGTTGAACACCGCCTCGAACCGCTTGAGCCAAATGTCCGAGCGGGTACAAGAGGATATTTTGAAACAGCAGATGGGCACGGATCAGGTCGCGGCAACGGTAACGGAACTATCCGCGACAGTGACGGAAGTGTCCAACAACACGGCTAACGCCGCGCAAACGGCGCAGAAAAGCAGCGTGGCCGCCAACCACGGCAAGGCAGTGGTGACCAATACGGTGCAATCGATTCATGCGCTGTCTAACAATATCGACAGGGCCAGCACCGTAATCGGTAATGTCGAGCAAAACTGCGTGAATGTCAGCTCGGTGCTGGATGTGATTCAGAGCATCGCCGATCAGACCAATTTATTGGCGCTCAATGCGGCGATTGAGGCCGCCAGAGCCGGCGAACAAGGCCGTGGTTTTGCGGTAGTGGCGGACGAAGTGCGGACACTGGCCAGCCGAACCCAGGATTCCACGCATGAAATTCAAGCGATGATAGAACGCTTGCAGCAAGGCTCGCGGGAAGCGGTGAAAGCCATGTCGGAAAGCCGAAATCAGGCTAAGGAGACCGTTGAAGTCATCGAAAGTACCGGCGAGTTGCTGGACAACATTTCCAGCATGGTGGCGCAAATTTCCACCATGAATACGCATATTTCCGACGCGGTGAAGGAACAAAAAATCGTCGTCGAGCACATTAATCAAAACATCAATTCGATTAATGACGTCACCATCAACAACTCGAAGGACGCCGAGCAAACCGCGGAAGAAGCCCATCATTTGCAAAAAATCGCCGGTAATTTACATACCACGATTTCCCAATTCAAACTGTAAGCCACCCAGCGCGCTATTCGGTTTGCCTGCAAGCCAATAGCGCCTTACAACTCAAATACCTCCGCCAAGGGCAAAATCAACTCCGGCAAGCTCAACAGGGGCAAATCTTCCTCAACCCCAAAAACGTCGGCATTGGCATAGCGACCGTCTGCGCCCAGAAAAAAACGCTGAACATAATTTTCCAACGGGTCGATGACCACATATTCCCTCACGCCGGCACGCTCGTAGAGCGCTTTCTTTTCACGCATATCCTTCAGCGCCGTGCTGGGGGACAAAACCTCTACCACCAAATCCGGCGCACCGTGTATGGCTTTTTCGCCGATCTTTTCCGGGTTGCAGACCACTAACAAATCCGGTTGCACCACATCATGCTCGGAGAGAATGACGTCCACAGGGGCGATTAAAGGCTTGCAGGGCTTACCTTTTAAAAATTGTTCCATCCGGCTAAAAACACGTCCAGCAACCGTCTGATGTTTGATGCTGGCTGCGGGACTCATATTGTAAGGAACGCCGTCGATTAACTCCCAGCGCTCGTCGTCCGGCCATCCCGTATAGTCGGCGATACTGAAGGTTTGTACCGACGCTTTAGGCACGCTATTCATTCTTCGCCCCCAACTGAACATCCAGCTTAATCCAGCGCAAACGATTGGCGTTACTGACGACCGTGACCGATGACATGGCCATGGCCGCGCCGGCAATCATTGGGTTGAGTAACAAGCCAAATAACGGATACAGCAAACCGGCCGCGACCGGAATGCCGATAGTGTTGTAGAAAAATGCACCCAACAGGTTTTGCTTGATATTGGCAACCGTCAATGTCGACAGCGCCATTGCCTCGGACACCTTCAATAAGGAGCCTTGCAGCAACACAATGTCGGCGCTTTCGATAGCCACGTCGGTGCCGGTGCCAATCGCAAAACCGACATCCGCTTGCGCCAGGGCCGGCGCGTCGTTGATACCGTCACCGACCATGCCGACAATTTCGCCTTGCTGTTGCAAGGCTTTTACCACGGCGGCTTTGTCTTGTGGCAAGACTTGCGCTCGGACTTCGCTGATTCCGGCTTGCGCCGCTATCGCTTGCGCGGTGATCTCGTTGTCGCCCGTCACCATCAGCACGCGGATACCCTGCTTCCGTAATTGCCGTACCGCTGCGGCGGAATCGGGTTTAATCGGGTCTGCGACCGACACGATGCCAACCACCGAATTTTCGACGGCCAAAAACATTGGTGTCTGGCCTTTTGCCGCCAACTCGGCCATTTTATCGCGATGCTTGCTATCGTCGATGCCATGTTCCGCTAGCAACGCGGCATTGCCGAACAAACATTGCCGATCCGCGATGCGGCCGGCGATACCGTGCCCGGCCACGGCCTGAAATTTTCTGACCTTCTCCAACTTAAGCTGTTTTTGTTCGGCAGCCGCCAGTATCGCTGCGGCCAAGGGATGTTCGGACCCCGATTCCAGACTGGCGGCATACTGCAACACCTGGACTTCGTCGACATCGCCAAAAGCGATCACTTCAGCCAGACTGGGCTTACCGGCAGTGACGGTGCCGGTCTTATCCAGAATCAGGCAAGTCAACTTGCCGGCGCTTTGCAAGGCTTCGCCTTTGCGGATCAATATACCGATTTGCGCGGCACGACCGACCGCGACCATCACCGAAATCGGCGTAGCCAAACCCAATGCGCACGGGCAAGCAATTACCAACACCGTCATCGATGTGACAAACGCATAACCCAGAGCCGGGTCTGGGCCAATACTCAACCAGATTAAAAAAGTCAGTACCGATATGCCCACCACGGTGGGGACAAATACCGCGGAAATCTTGTCCGCCAGTTTGGCAATCGCCGGTTTGCTGTTCTGCGCTTGCCGCACGCTTTGAATAATCTGCGCCAAAGCGGTATCGCGGCCAATGCGGGTCGCGCTAAATAAAAAACTGCCTTGCTGATTGATGGTGCCGGCGGCGACACTGGCACCTTCCATTTTCTCAACCGGCATCGATTCGCCGGTCAGCATGGATTCGTCGATAGTGGAATGTCCTTCCAACACCACACCGTCCACGGCGATTTTTTCGCCGGGTCTAACCCGCAAGGTTTCACCAAGACCGACTTGCTCAATAGGAATATCGATCTCTTGTCCCTCTCGCACCACCCGAGCGGTACGGGGTTGCAAACCGATCAGCGCGCGTATCGCCGCCGAGGTTTTACCCCGCGCCCGAGTTTCCAGCGCACTGCCCAGATTGATGAACGCCAAGATCACCGCCGAGGCCTCGAAGTAGGCATGAGCGGACAGTGAAGGCAGCTGGCCGGAGTAATCAATGACGATACAGGAGTACAACCACGCCGAGCCGGTACCCAGCGCGATCAAGGTATCCATATTGGCCTGCTTGACCAGCAGCAATTTAAGCGCGCTATGAAAAAAATGTCCGCCGGAATAAAACATCACCGCCAGCGTCAGCAAGGCCATTTCGGACCAAAACACCGTGCCGGCGGCACTACCCATCGCCGGAAACAAGTCCAGATGCGCGCCCGCCATTAAGGGCAGGCCCAATACACCGGCCACGCCTGCCTTGCGCAGCAAATCGCGATAACGCTCTTCTTCCTGCTTTTCCTCTTCGCTCGGGTCTTCCAACCCTTCCATCACCGCCGCATCGTAGCCGGCGGATTTCAAGGCCTGCTTCATGGCTTGATGGTCCGGATTGCCGCCGACAGTGGCGGAGTGATCGGCAAAATTGACGGCAACGGACTCGACCCCCGGTACCGATTGCAAGGCTGTTTCCACCGCGCTGACGCAACCGGCGCAACGCATGCCGAGTATGGAAAGGCGTATTTCCTGTTGCTGATTAGTCGATTGCTCTAAAGTCATGATGAGGATTCCCGAGTAATACCGTTTTGATCTGCGCCCAAAAGCGGACGGCCGCCGATGCGGGCTTTATTCGACCTTGAAACCGGCGTCGGTGATAACGTCTTCGATTTCATCCAAGTCGGTTTGCGCCGGATCAAATTCGACTTCAACCCGCTTGTCTTTGTGCGAAGCCTGCACCGTTACCACACCGGCGATGGCCGACACTTTACTGACGATGCTGTTCTCGCAACCGCCGCATTTCATACCGCTTACTGTCAATGACGCTGATTCGGACATATAAATCTCCATATGATTGAAATTGAGACTGGCCGGCCATTCTCGACTTAAACTATTTGAACATGGTATAAGGCGCGACCTATTCTCATGATAGTGCAATGATCGGGAGCCCGTAAATAAATGACAGATTTTCTGATTGGCAGACAGCAAATCCTGGACCGCCATCTGGACACTTTCGCCTACGAGATTTTATTCAGAGGCAAGGATTTCGATCTCAGTTTGAAAGATGGTGCCGCCAACGCCACTAATCAAGTCATCACCGATACGCTGTTGGAAATCGGCCTGAACGAACTGGTCGGCCCGCACAAAGCCTTCATTAATTTCACCACGCAAAACATACTCGACAAAACGCCGCTGCATTTGCCCAAAGAGCGCATCGTCATTGAAGTGCTGGAAAGCGTGGCTATCGATGACAACATCGTCGCCAACCTGAAAGAATTATCGCAACTGGGCTACACCATCGCTCTGGACGACTTCGTCTTGTCACCGGAGTGGCTGCCCTTGCTGGAATTTGCCGACATTATCAAGCTGGATGTGATGGCCGACGTCCTGGAGGGCACCCGGCAACTGATCGAACAGCTAAAACCCTACAAACTCAAATTGCTGGCGGAAAAAGTCGAAACACATCAGGAATTTGAAACCTTGCGCGAATGGGGCTGCGAGCTGTTTCAAGGGTTTTTCTTCAGCAAACCGAATATCGTGGAGGGCAAGCGGTTAGGGGTCAGCCAAACGGCAGCCATCCAATTGTTGTCCACCGTGAATAAAGCGGATGCCAGTTTCGCGGAAATAGGCAAGATTATCTCGCAAGACGTCGGGATGAGTTTTAAGTTGCTGCATTATTTAAATTCCGCATTTTTTAGCCTCCCGCAAAAAATAGAATCCATTCAGCATGCCATTGCCTGCCTGGGGCTGGTCGAGATCAAGCGCTGGGTCAATATTCTGGCCTTATCGTCTATGTCCGGCAAACCGTCCTCGGTGCTGCAAAACGTGCTGATCCGCGCCAAAATGTGCGAATTGATAGCGCGAGAACTTAAAGACGATCAGGAGCATTATTTTTTAATTGGTATGCTGTCGGGTTTGGACAGCTTGCTGGACATGCCGGCGACCAAAGTATTGGAACAATTGCCGCTGGCGGAAGATGTCGACGATGCCATTTTGAAATATCGCGGCAACGCCGGCGAAGCGTTACAATTCTGCATCGCCTACGAGCGCTGGGAGCCGGGCCTTAGCACCTTTCGTGATATAAATCCCGAGCGTATCGCCAACATCTATCTGGAGAGCATAGATTGGTGGGCGACGCGCATTTTACCTTTCTTGGCAGCTTGAGCCATCTACCCTACCGACATCATCATGAAATTGAGACTGACTTTATTCTGGCTAGGCTGTCTGTTCGCGGCCCATCTTTACGCCACCGAACTAGGCGTGGTCACGGCGGAACAACTGCTAAGCATGCAGCAAAACCACAATGCGCTGGTCGTGGATGTACGTACCGCGCCGGAATGGCAAGCCACCGGCGTCATCGCCAACAGCCAGAAACTGGAATCGTTTGACAGCAACGGCCACTTCGACCAAGAGAAATGGTTAGCCAACCTGGAAAAACTGAAATCGTCGCCGGACCAACCCGTTATTTTGGTCTGTCGTTCCGGGAATCGTAGCGGCAAGATCGGCCAAATCCTCACCGAGCAACTGGGCATGAAAAATGTCTATCATTTATCCAATGGTATCCAGTCATGGATCAAAGACGGCCACCCGGTTAAAGCCGATTGTTTGACTACAGCTTGTAAGTAATATGTCCCTGAACACGCTCAGTAACCAAACCATCGCGCTGGCCGGCATCGCCCAGGCCTGCTCCTTGGTGCATCAGCTTGCCGGCACCGGCACTTGCCCAAACGCGGCGCTGGAAGCCAGCATCGCCAGTCTGCTGAAAATCGACGCAGACAGCGTGGTCGATGTCTACGGCGGCTTGATCGGTGTCGAACACGGCTTACAACAGCTTACGACGCAACTCGGCAGCCGGGTGCTGGCCAGCCCGGAGCAAGCCCGTTACGCCGCGCAGATCGTCTATTTGCAAAAACAACTGATCAAGCAGCCGGATATGCAAAACACCATACAGGCTGGTGTCAGTAAGGCCCAGGCTCAAGCCGAACATTTCGGCATACTGCATGAAAATGTGCTGGCCAATCTGGCCGACGTGTATCACAGCACGATCAGTACCCTGCAGCCACGAATCATGGTACAAGGCGACCAGCAATATCTGGGTAATCAAAGTACTGTAAACAAAATTCGCGCTTTGCTGTTGGCAGGCATTCGCGCCACTTTATTGTGGCGGCAATGCGGCGGCAGCCGTTGGAAGTTATTGTTCTTCCGCAAAAAAATCCAGGACGAAGCCAAGTTTCTACTCACCCAAATCTGAGCAATCATGCCGGAATTACCCGAGGTTGAAACCAGTCGGCGCGGCATCGCCCCGCATATTACCGGCAAAACCTTTAAAGCCGTGATTGTGCGTCACCCGCAGTTGCGTTGGCCGGTTCCCGAGTCCCTGACCATCGATTTGCCGGGCCAGCGTCTGGACGCTGTCGAACGGCGCGGCAAATATTTATTACTCGGTACGGGGCGCGGCACGCTGATCCTGCATCTGGGCATGTCGGGGAATCTGCGCATCACCACACCCGAGCAAACGCTGCGCAAGCACGACCACATCGACTTCATTTTTGCCGACGATACGGTACTGCGCTTTAACGATCAGCGGCGCTTCGGCGCGGCCTTGTGGACTGCCGAAGATCCGATGTTGCATCCCTTGCTGGCCACGCTGGGGCCTGAACCGCTCTCCGCGGCATTCGACGCTAACTATTTGCGGCAGCGGGCGGTAAACCGCGCGGTGCCGATCAAATCATTGATTATGGACAGCCATGTCGTGGTGGGCGTGGGGAATATTTATGCCAGCGAAGCCTTGTTCTTAGCAGGCGTACAGCCGATGCGCTGCGCCGGAGAACTGGATACGCCGGCGTGCGAAGCGTTGGTGGCGGCGATCAAAACCGTATTGCAACAAGCCATCGATAAAGGCGGCACCACGTTGCGCGACTTTAGCAATGCCGAGGGCAAACCCGGTTATTTCAAACAATCGTTAAATGTGTACGGTCGTGGCGGACAAGCCTGCCTGCGCTGCGAGGAACCAATTCAGCAACTCAAAATCGGCCAACGCGCCAGCTACTATTGCCGCAATTGCCAACACTAAGCCCGTTAATGCCGCCAATCGAAAACCGCGGTTACGCGATTGCCGCAACCGTGGTAGCTCAGGCTGCTGCATAAAGTCTCCAGCATGATAATGCCGCGGCCGCAGTAAGCCTCATCACTCTTCCGCAAACCGATGCGCCGTCGCCAATCGAAGCCGTTGCCGCTATCGACGACTTTAACGATCAAGCGGCCACCGTACTCGGTCGCATGATGGATAAACGATAAGCGGATTTTGCCGCGCTGGAGCTGTTGCAAGCGTTCGTCCTTCATCGCATAAAAGCGCATAAAGCCCTCCGGACTGCTCTTCAGAGCCGAATCCAAGCCCAGCACGCCATGGTCCAGCGCATTCGTGAACAATTCACTGACTATCATGAAAATATCCTGGCGATAATTCTGTAAACCCTGGATTTCCATGACGGTGTTGACCATGACCGGCACCGGATTGATCAGGCGCAAACTATCGATGTCAAATTCCAGTACCTGCTTCCAGGTCGTCGCGGCGACCCGCTGCCGGGGAAGCCGGATTTCTCGCCGCCCCCAGGGCACGCTATCGACCGCACAGCTCAAAATAACCAGGGTATTGTCATCTTTCTGAATCGCACCGCCGGTGTGTGCTTCAAGGCTGGCCTGCAAATTTTTGATGGCGTCGGATTTACTTTGCCGGATAGCATTAAGAATGCGTTCCCCGCCGAAAAGCTCACCTTCAGCATTTTCCGCCTCAAAAATACCATCCGTGAGCAGATATAAACACTGACTCTCGCTTACCCGATGCAGTTGCTCTTCGATGTCAATCGAAGGCTGAATACCCAGCGGAATATTCAAAGAGCGTATCGCCAAAAAACTGTTGTCGGCATGATTGACTAAAAAATGCTCGGGTAGCCCGCAGGTAATGCTTTTCATCGACGACGACTCGGGATACAGCGCCACCACCGTCGCCGCCAAAAAGCGGTTGGCCGGCAACACCCGATACAGTTTGGCGTTAATTTCGGTAACGATTTCGTTAATATCGAAACCTTTCCGCGTCATGCCATAGAAAATGTCCGCCAGCGGCGTAGCGGCTATCGATGCCGACAAACCGTGGCCGGTAAAATCGCCCAACAGCACATGCAAATGATTTTCCGGGGTTTTGGCAATCAACACCAAATCGCCGTTAAACAAGGCCATCGGCGACATCACCACTTCCACGGCTTCAGTTTCCAGAAAGTCGGCTTTTAACACGTCATTGAACAGTTTGGCCGCGACTTCATGTTCCAGGTCGGAAGTCTGCCAATAATCGAGCAGCAGCGTTTTTTGCGCGTGCTCGTGCTGATACAACATGCGCAGTTTTAACGACGACCGTATTTTTAACAGCAATAAATGCTGATTGACCGGTCGACAAATGACAGCGTCGATCTCAACAGCGGCGCAATGGTCCAGCAGCGTGTCGGTTAAATCATCGGCAATCAATATGATAGGCAGGTAGGAGTCGGCCGCATCGCGCATATCGGCAACCTGCCGCCAAGGCCAATCTCGACAGGCAATAATCAGTAAATCCACCGGCGCATTTGTCAGCAGCTCCATCACCTCTTCCGCACTCGACGCCACCGCACAGCGAAAATCCTGCGCGCGCAGCACGCCTTGCAAACTATCTGCACTTGGGTTTGCTCCAGCATCCTCCAGCAAAACAATAGAGGTCTGAGCGGGCAGTGGAAATGGGCTGGGATGATTCATTCTGAAGAGTTTGCCCGGCGCTCGATGCACGCTTATTGATTTATAATTTGCGCTTCTTACACCATGCGGCTGGCTATGACGATTTTATTTTTCTCGCTAAGAGGCGTACCCACGGACGAAGCGGACGATGTTCGGCAGTTACTGGCCGACAACGATATTGAATTTTACGAAACGTCAGCAGGTAACTGGGGCATTTCCATGCCGGCTATCTGGCTTTATCAACGCGATGACGTCGATAAAGCCAGACAATTATTCAACGAATACCAACAAGAACGCGCCCTAAACCAACGCGCACTGTACCGGCAATTGAAGGCGCAAGGCGAATACCAAGGCTTTTTCCGCCACAATCTGAACAAGCCCATCCGATTTCTCGGCTATAGCCTGCTCATAGTCCTGATTTTTTACGTCTCTTTGAAATGGTTGTTCGAGCTGGGCCTAGGCCTTTGAATCGTCGTTAGTTAGACTGCAATATCGTCAGCATCCGTTGGGCGTGTTCCGCCACTTCTATACCCAGGTCGGTCAAATACCCGCCGTCATGTTGTGTGACCAAACCTTTGTCGAATAGCCGTTGCGCCGCAGCAATCAACACCGGATCGGCATTGCCATGCACCTTGACACCTTCTTGTACGGACTCCAGATTGAACAAGGATAAAAATTTAATTTCCGCGACCAATTCGTCGGTTAAAAGCATGTGTTGCACCCTTTGTAATAATTATTAATCTTGGCTGACCGTCGTGGTCAGCCAACTGTATACGCGCTTTACAAGCAATTCGTAATCTTGTTGATAGCCGTGATCCTCGCCATCCATTCTTATTTGCCGATACACCGGATTATCTTTACCGGCCATACGCCGTTGCCGGGCGCTATCGAGCACTGCCGGTAAATCAAACTCGGCATAGACATCCAAAAAAGGCAATTGCACTTTTTTAATCAAATCCAGACTTTGCGCCTGTGTTGCAGTCGTTTGCGGCACCGGCAAACTAATCGATACCAGCGCCGCCACGTCATTGGGTTTATCGGCAAGGCGGGATGCGGCCATCAAAGCGCCCATGCCGTAGCCGACAATCGCGATATGTTTCGCACCGTTTTTCAGCAGATGTTCCACAGCCGCATCAATGCGTCCACGCGCCTCCTCAAACAGAGGGTAATACTCTTCAGCCTGGGCGCTGCTTTCCCTGATAGGCATTTGTAAGGCAAGCGTAGCCCAATTATGCATCGGCAACGTGGTTCGCAAGCGATGGATCAAGGGCTTGGCATCGGGATGTTCGCCCATATCGTGCAGTACGATTGCCACTTGGCTGTTGTCGGTCTTTTCGGCTTCCGTGAAGAGCGCCAGAAAAGTTTTGTCGGCGGATTTCAACCAAATCGCCTGCCCCATGGACAATTGTTGCTGAATAGCCGCAGCAAAGTCCTGCTCTCTGCGGCTATCGGTCGCAAACACCAATGTCGAAACTAGCAATAATGCCGTAAATAACGACGCATTGCGCATAGTGAACACTAACCTTTGCTGTAAAAACCGCTAAAGGTATAACGCTCATGGATATGCCGCAACAGCACCATAATCACCGACGCCACCGGCAAGGCCAACAAGACGCCTAAAAACCCGAACAGCTGACCACCCGCCAGTACAGCAAACATCACTGCTACGGGATGTAAACCGATTTTGTTTCCGACCAACCACGGCGTCAACAGCATGCCTTCCATACTCTGACCCACCGCAAAAACGATCAACACCGGCAATAAATGCATCGCATCCTGAAATTGTAGCAAGGCCGCGATGCAGGCAAAGACGATACCGGTGATGGCCCCCATATACGGTACGAAACTGACCAAACCAGCCAGCATACCGATCACCAGGGCCAGTTCCAGATCCACCAACCACAAGCCGACGCTGTAAATCACGCCAAGCGCCAGCATCACATAAAACTGGCCGCGCATGAAAGCACCCAACACCACGTCGGCCTCGCCGGCCAGTTTGGCGACAGTACCGGCAACGCGGCGTGGAAACAAATCGTGGATCCGCGCCACTAAGTCGTCCCAATCGCGCAGTAAATAGAAGGTAATCACCGGAATCAACACCAGATTCATCACCCAACCAACGATCACCGCACCGGAATGGGAGACCGATTGAATCAGGTTCTCGGCAACGCCGTCGCCGTCTTGCCAATGACTCTTGATCAGATTAATCAATTGATCTTCGCGCAACGGTCTAATCGTGCGTCCCAGATATTTTTGCAAAACCGGCACGACCGATTTGTTTATCCAGTTTAAATAAGACGGCAGTTTGTCGATGAATTCGCTGATTTGATATTCCAGGGCAGGAATGATGACGATCAGCAGCGCCGCTATTGAAAAAATGATACCGGAAAACACCACCATGACTGCCAGCGTCCGATTTAAACGCCAACCACGGAATTGCAAAGTTTCCAGCCTATCCACAACTGGATCGCCGAGGTAAGCGAGAATGGCCGCAAACGCAAAAGGCATCAGCACCGGCGCCAACACATACAATAGGCCGCCGAAAGCCAGTATAAAGGCCAGTACAAACCATTTTTGCGAATCGTTCATCTCTACCATCATGCGACCTTATTGCTTGGATTGTTTACGGGCTTTCCAAACTTCCAGCACTATCGGCAAGATCGAAATCAGCACGATGCCTAACACCACTAACTCAAAGTTTTTCTTCACCAGCGGAATATTGCCGAAGAAATAGCCGGCAAACACGCAAATTAACACCCATGCCACTCCGCCGATAATGTTATACAAAATGAAAGTGCTGTAAGGCATTTTCCCTATCCCGGCCACGAACGGCGCAAAGGTGCGCACGATAGGCACAAAGCGCGCCAGTACGATAGTTTTGCCGCCGTAGGTATCGTAGAACGCCTGGGCGCGGTCAAGATGTTCGCGGTTTACCCAACTGAGCGAATAGGCGCGTTGACCAATGCTGCGGCCTATCCAATAGTTGACGGTATCGCCCAGCACCGCCGCAGCTCCCAAGACGCCGAGCAATATCGGCAAATTGAAAGCATCCATTGCCACGAAGGCACCGGCGGCAAACAACAGGGAGTCACCGGGCAAAAACGGCATCACTACGAAACCGGTCTCGACAAAAATCACTAAAAACAAAATGGCATAGGTCAGCGTACCGTAGTCGCTGATGATATTGGCCAAATGTTTATCGATGTGCAGCAGAATGTCGGTCAAATAGTGTAGCCAGTCCATGTTTTACTCGTTTGGTTGAAAAATCTCGGTCAATAATATCTGCTACTAATGACAACTTTTCGGCGCGCTAGAAGAAATAAGCCGCTACTGCCCCGCTTATCAGAGCAAGTGCCGCCGCCAGCAACCATACCCACAGTTTAGGCTTACCGGATTTTTGCTCGTAAGGCACGCCTTCGATGCGCGCATTCACTGCTTTCAATTTACCGCCCGTATCACGGGCGACTTCATAAAACAACACATCGCCGCGCACCGGACGGCGGGCCATGCCTTTTAAAGAGGAAATATGTACAAAAATATCTTTGTCGCCGTTATCCGGCTGAATAAAGCCAAAACCTCTATCGTCTTTCCAGGTTTTTAAAACACCTTTCAGGATGGTCGTATCCGCCATCTTTTCACCTCTAGTTAATTATTATTTTTGTGTATTTTGTCTGAAAAATCCCGAAAACATAAAACCCGGCCTGGGCGCTTTTGATCGATTACGCCGCCTGACTTTGCGATTCCCGGTAAACCTGGCATCCGCTACTACGATGCGTTAGCTGTTTTACCAGCCAACGTGCCTGGCAAACGGCAGACGGTATTGCCGGTTCTGTTTGGATGGTTAATTTGCGAAGAAGACGACGACCACACCCGGCGTCGATATTCATAAAAGCACTGACAAATCGGCTAACGAAATCTTTCACCGCTAACCGATCAATGGGAGACAAGGCGACGTTTCCAGCTATCGCGCAAAACGCCGCCTTTGATTAAAATTTCTTGTCAATCAAAACCTTATCATCGATAACCAGCTTCGACACGCCTCCCAATGCCAAATGCAGGGTACAGGATGCGGTTTTGAAGTTAGAGTCTTTCTCGCCTACCCATTCCATCGTGACATAGGTCGTTTTATCGGTATCGGTTTTGGACGGGAAATACACTTGGGTACCGGTTTTGTTTTCGATCAACTTCGGACATTTTTGGTTAGCCATTTCCTGCATGGCTACCAACGTGCGGATTTGCGCAGCGGCCTCTTTTTCCTCGTTGGATTGATCCTTGCTGACACCCACCAAGATAAAACCGGCTACAAACACCCCCACCACAGCGATCATCAATTTCTGTGTTTCACCCATTGTTGCTCTCCTCTGTTTTGTAGTTATTTTTTTCGGCGAATCCGAATTGTTACCCTTCGGATTCTATGCCAATCGACCGGTATCGGCAATGCGCCTGACAAAAGCCTTACTGCGGATCCACCTGCGCAATCCAATCGCCTAAATTATAGTAGTTGGTGATGCGCGCGACTTTACCGTCGCGAATATCGAAAAACGCGCCGGCCGGCAAGCGATAGGTTTGACCATTGGCTTCCGGTAGGCCCTCGTCGGTATTCAGATATTCGCCCAATACCACAAACTCCGCTGCGCCGCGGGTGCCGTCCTCGTTAGCCATGATCACCATATCCACCAACTGTTCTTTGTAGTGGTGATTCATTTTTTTCATGAACTCAGCGAAAGCAGCCTTGCCTTGCTCGCGGTCGCCCTGGTTGATGTCATGTACCACATCGTCGGTCAACAAGCTCAGAAAGGTATCCATGTCGCCGCTGTTGAATGCTTGATAGTACTGTTCGATAAGTTTTTTTTTGCTTGTTGCATAGTGGTATTGGTGCCTGGATTAAAAACCGGCAATTCTGCCAGAAGCCCGGTTTTTTTTCAGCTTAAAATTCCACGCCCTGCTCGGCTTTGATGCCGGCGGCAAAAGCGTGTTTGATTCGGGTCATTTCGGTAACCGTGTCGGCTGCTTCGATGACTTCCGGTGCCGCATTGCGGCCGGTCATCACCAAGTGTAGCCAGGTGGGTTTATCGTTTTTGATGAAATCGGCGATTTCCTGGCCGCTGATCCAACCATAGCCGCAGCAGTAATTGATTTCGTCGAGGATCACCAAATCAAACTCTTCGGAGAGAATTTTTTGTTTAGCAAACTCCCAAATTTCCCGGCTGGTTTTAATATCTTGTTCCGGATTCTTGGTATCCCAGGTAAAACCATCGCCCAAGGCATGCCACTCGATTTCTTCGAATCGAGTCGCCGCCCGTTGCTCGCCGGTTTGCCACTGGCCTTTGATGAATTGAATCACGCAGACCTTCATGCCCCAACCGGCGGCGCGGAATACCATGCCAAACGCACTTGAGGACTTACCCTTACCTTCGCCGGTGTGTACCAGTACGACACCGTGCCTTCTATCTCTGGTTTTCATTAATTATGCTTCTCTGGCCGATTTAGCAGCCGCTCGTTCAAGTTGGCCGGGCATTGTAACAACTTAGTAGCTGCTACGAGACAGAAGCAGGGATGCGGCACCGCAACCGGTCAGGCGAAGGGCAAAAGCCGCAGTGAAGAATACTTTTGCCGCGCCTGCTTAAAGGCAATGGCGTGTCGATCTAGCCCAGGCACTACTTGCGCCGTACGGAATAGCCCAACATATACAATCCGGCAACAAAAGTCCAAAACGCGGCAGGTAACGGTACGGGCGCATAGCTAAAACCGCTGCCGCTCAGCAACTGATAGCGGCTATCGGCAATACCGAGATATACCAAACCGGTGTTCCCGAAATTGGCGGATGACTCGGTTACGGTGGGTTTGAAATAGCTACTGGCACCCGCTCCGACTTCCAGAAAAGCATCCAGTGAAATCAAGGTATTGACCGGCACCGAAAATGTCGCCACGCCGGTACACGACGCCAGCCATGAACAACTGAAGCTGCGCGGTGTATAACCATTTTCCGTGAAAGAAATACTGTCACCCGTACTTAGTTGCACAGCACCGCTGGCGGCCGCGGTGCCGGACAGTGCTCCCGACACCAAATAAGTCAAAGTCAGATCGATATTTCGACCGCTGGGGCCCACCAACTTGAAGTTATCGGCAAATGACACTTTGCTGCTGGCGCTGGCGACATTCGCGGCATAGGCTGTCGCACTGGCACTGGCACTGGCTTTCATTACGCCGGGAGTGACAAAACCGCCGGCGGCGGAGCGGTACGTCTCAACGTAACTACCCGGCCCACCCGCATTGGGTACTTGATACAACGCATCGACCGCAGACGATGAAGGGCTATTGATGTTGTTTAACACCTTGGAATCCGCATCGTAGGACTGACTGCCATAAGCGGCGTTCGCACTAGCGATCACGGTCAAGGATGTGGTGTACGCAGCTGCTGTTGGTGCATAAGCCAACACTGCACAAAGCGCCAGCAAAGACGAGAAGCGATTCATAAATGTCCTCTAATTGATTAACGTTGTTAAAAATGGTGGATGTCACAACTACCGGCCAGACTCAAAACGTGTGCCGGTGCGCTTAAACGCTACTTTGGAAGTCAGAAACGTTTCAGATACCGGCAGCAGCGGCCCATTGCAGACGCATCGCTCCGATTAGCGCCAATAATACCGATCCGAATAGCCAAGCCGAGGCTGGCAACGGCACTTGAGAAATCCCTGAAACGTTTGCGTAAGCATGAGTGGTAACCCTAAAAAATATGCGCCCGGTGCTCGTGGTTGGCAAAGTGACCGATAAGGTACCTCCAGCGCTGTCCGGCAAACTGCCGACAAAATTGGCGTTAAGAAACAGATCTTTTCGGGCTAGCAGCGATTGGTTAGGGTCGCCGAAATCATTGACCACCAGCACTACGGACGCCGATGCCACATCACTCGGTTCGCTACCGGGTATCAAACTGATATTCATGCTGTAATCGACCGAGAAGGTCGTCACCCCGCTGCCGGAACCAGTAAAGCTACCGGTGCGGGACGACTCAGTAACGACAGCATCGCCAAACGCTGGATCGAGATCCTGGGAATAGCTATATAGGACGTTGGGATCAACATCAGCTCGCGAGGTAAGCGAGCGAATACCGCTACCAGTTTGCAGGCTGGTTAGCGGCGTCACCCAATCGGACGAATAGGTACCGGTGCCATACGGCGTGTCCAGGCGCGTGCCCACGCCCGAAGATTTGTCGTACCAAGCGATGCCGGCATTCACATTGGTTCCAGACGTCACTCGGAAACTCCCCCAGTCAACGCTAACCTCGGCAGTTGCGTTCGCACTCGCGACGGCATTTGTATTGAAGACCACCAGATCGAGGATGGACAGGGTTAGTAATGCAGTTTTGACTTTCATAATATTTCCTTTGGAAATACGAAGCTTGGCTTCACCGGTCAGTTCGAATTTCTAAACGAACTGAAACGGTAGCATAAATAAAGGGCTACTCACTTGGACCAATGGCCAGATAACTGCAAACTACATCGACATCGGTTTCCAAACCTGTTTCGGTATTCGCTGCCGAAATGGCTATCAGGTCTCGGCCACCAGCCGCACCACCCGGAACGTACTCGATAGACCAAGGAACAAACGTAGTACCGGCGTTTGGCATACCTTCGGCGGAGTAGATACTAACGGTTACATCAGGTCTGGCCGAAAAAGGCGGCACACTGGCCCAGAGCAATCGGGTATGCGCGCCGCCCTCGCCTGGTGTCATGTTTTCCGTACCGCTGACGATTTGGGTGTTATTGATATTCAGAACTTGCTGGGTCATAGCTAATACTCCATCTTTTTGGTATTTAATTAAGTAACCATATAGATACCATTTAGATTTTTTTGCGTCAATCGTAAATTATTGGTTTTATTTCGGTACTATTTCACAGACTTTTTTCTAAAACGGAGATGTCGTGTCCATCCTAGTATTAGCCAGCTATGTCCATGCTCATTGCCTGAACGTTGAGCGCTTGCCTTGTTCGGGCGAATCCTTGCAAGCAACCGGCATGATCGAGGAACACGGCGGCAAAGGCTTGAATGTTGGCATAGCCGCGCATAGGCTTGGCGCTGAGGTGGCAATGCTATTGCCGCTGGGAATGGACTCGGCGGCGGATGAAGTAATTGAGCTCATCAAGAACGCGGGCATGAACAGCCGCTGGCTGCTGAAAACAGGCCCGCAATCCGGTTTTGGCGTGGGCTTTATCAGCCCGACCGGCGAGAACTTCCTGGCAGTCTATCCGGGCGCCAACACGCTGCTGAAAGAGGAACACGTCGAACAAGCCCTGGCCTCCCTGCCCCATCTCAATCTGATTTACGCCCAATTCGAAATCCCGGAAGCGCCGATCCGCAGGGCCTTCCAGATCGCTGGTCAGCGTGGTATCCGCACTATGCTGAACCCCTCGCCCTGGCGGCAACCTGATCCCGGCTTGTTAAAGCTGACCGATATTTTGGTGGTAAACGAAACCGAAGCCGCTGCATTATTCGGCCTAAGCAACAATGTGATCAGCCTGGCGCAGTGGCTGAGTAACTTATCCAAGTGGGCGCAACAAATTGCCTGGTCCGGGGAACTACTGGTGGTCACACTGGGTGAGGCGGGATGCGTGGCGTTAACGAAAGACGTGGTTCTTCACCAACCGGCTTGGCCAATAGCCGCACTGGACGCCACCGGCGCCGGCGACGCATTCAGCGCCGGTCTGGCAACTGCCTTGCTGAATAACCTGAGTTTAACCGAGGCTTTGAGACTAGCTAGTGCCAGCGGTGCCTGGGTTGCCAAGCATCATGGCGTATTGGGGTGCTTGCCGACACCAGCCGAGATTAATCATTTTATAAAAACCAATCCAATACCAAAATTAGTCTAGTTCGGCCGGATCTTCAGATTGACCCGGTAGGTATAGGCGTCGCCGCGAAACGTGCCTTCGACATACTCCACAATCTGCCCGTTGTCGGCGTAGGTCTTGCGCTTCAACAACAAGCAGGGACCCGGCTGGTCAAACCCGAATACGGCCGCTTCCGCGTCATCGCTGAGTACCGCTTCGATGGATTGTTCAGCGTGCACCAAGCCCAAGCCACATTGGAGCTCAAGGTATTGATAAGCGGAGCCTTCGCCGTTCCAATCAGCCAAAGCCGGCGCTACCGTTAGATCGTACCAAGCCACTTCGCGCGATAGCGGCATACCGTCTCCCAAGCGCACCCTTACCAAACGTAGAAATCGCGTAGACGCCGGACGATTAAAAATAGACGCGATAGTTCTATCGACGACAATCTTGTGCTCGAGAATTTGCGTAGACGGGATAACTCCCAACTCGCGCATTTCCTCGGTAAAACCTTTCAGTTTACCCATCTCCGGATTAATCCGCGAAGGTGGCGCCTTAACCGTGACGCCGGCGCGACCATGAGTAGCAATACAATCCTGAGCCCGCAATTCTTCATAACAACGCCGCACCGTGGTGCGACTAAGATCCAGCGCTTCCGCCAAAGCTCGCTCGGATGGCAGACTAAAACCATCTCCGAGCTCGCCGGACTGGATCATATCGGTGATGCGTCTTTGCAGTTGCTTGTAGACAGGCTCGGAAATGCCGGTATTCGGGCGAATTTTCTCAATGAAAGCACTGCTGTCATTGGCGGCGAAACTATCGGCTCTTATTTCGATATGGCTGGAAGCACTGGAAGACATTGTGGTTGACCCGGCATATTCATTTACGCAGCAGATTATGGATTTTAAAGCCCAAGATAGCCGCTGCCAGCAAAAAGGTAATAGCGTTGGCTACTATGATAGCTATATTCACCAAATAGATACCATAAATCAACCACAGCAACACCCCCAAGGTAAACATGCTGTACATGCCTAGTGACAAGGATTCGGTGTCGCGGGTTTTGAAGGTCTTAATTGCTTGAGGCAGAAAAGAAGCGGTGGTCAAAGTCGCCGCCAGATAACCGATTAACTCGGGAATTAGGTTCATGTCAGAAAAATCAAGCCGAGAAATGTTTCCAGCCGAAGTAGCTTAAGGCGACCAGCAATAATTGCGCGAAAGCCAACAGCCAGAAATAACCCAAAAACATCATGATCTTAACCGGCGTTTCCTGGCTTTGTTTAGAGCTGACTAACCAGCCGCCGATGCCGGAAACGGCAGCGACGACCAGCAAGCCTATAATGATAATACTCATTGCAATCAGCGCGGCGGGGGTGCCAATACCTCACGGGAGCCGTTGGTTTCCGGCATGCTGACCACGCCGGCGTTTTCCATGTCTTCGATGATGCGCGCCGCGCGGTTGTAACCGATTTTGAAACGGCGCTGCACGCTGGAGATAGACGCTTTGCGCGATTCGGTAACGAACGCCACCGCTTCATCGTAAAGCGCATCGGATTCGCTGTCTTCGCTGTCCAAACCGGCCACTTCGCCGCTATCGGTGCGCTCTTGAGTGATTTCGTCCAAATAATTGGTCGGACCGGTTTTTTTCAGGAACTCCACCACCCGATGTACCTCGTGGTCATCCACAAACGCACCATGGGCGCGCAACGGGATACTAGTGCCGGACGGCAGGAACAGCATGTCGCCGTTACCCAGCAAGGCTTCCGCACCGCCTTGGTCAATAATGGTCCGGGAATCGATGCGCGACGATACCTGGAAAGAAATTCGGGTCGGCACATTGGCTTTGATCAAACCGGTCAACACATCCACTGATGGACGCTGGGTTGCCAACACCAAATGAATACCAGCGGCTCGTGCCTTTTGCGCCAAACGGGCGATCAGTTCCTCGACCTTTTTACCGACCACCATCATCATGTCGGCCAACTCGTCGATGACGATGACGATGCTGGGTAGTGTGTCCAGCAAAGGATAGTCTTCCAATGCCACCGGCGTTTCCGGCCGGAATAGCGGGTCGCGAATCGGCTGACCGGCCGCTTCCGCTTCCCTGACCGCCTGGTTATAACCGGCCAGATTTCGCACACCCAATTTGGACATCAATTTGTAACGACGCTCCATTTCCGCCACCGCCCAACGCAAGGCGTTTTGCGCGTCCTTCATGTCGGTAACGACCGGCGTCAGCAAATGCGGGATGCCTTCGTACACCGACAATTCCAGCATCTTCGGGTCTATCATGATCATTCGCACATCTTCCGGCTTGGCTTTGTACAGCAAACTCAGAATCATGGTGTTGATCGCTACCGATTTACCGGAACCCGTGGTGCCGGCCACCAGCGCATGCGGCATTTTGCCCAGATCGGCCACCACTGGCGTGCCTGAAATGTCCTTACCCATCGCGATGCTGAGCTTGGATTTAGCCCGCTCAAACTCATCCGATACCAGTAAGTCGCGTAGCGAAACCATTTCCCGCTCTTGATTCGGAATCTCCAAACCAATCACCGATTTACCTTCGATAATCTCGACGATACGCACGCTGGTTACTGACAAACCGCGCGCCAAGTCTTTGGCCAGGCTGCTGATGCGGCTGACTTTCACACCGGCCGCCAAGCGTAATTCGAACCGGGTAATCACCGGTCCAGGCAATACCGCTTCCACTTCGGCGGCGATACCGTAATCCTGCAATACATCCTCGACTTGGCGGGAAATTTCTTCCAGCTCGGTTTTGGAATAGCGCTTCACCTTGATTTCACGCTTGTCCAGCAAAGACAAGGTTGGCAAGGCGTTGATGTAGGCGCCGGGCTCCATATCGTCCACGGGTTTGCTGTCTTTTCTACGCAAGGGTCTAACCGCGACAGCGGCAGAAGGTTGCGCGGCTTCTAGCACTTGAATTTGCGACTTTTTCGCGCGCTCTTCGGTTTTAACTTCGGATTGCTGATTACGCGGTTTTTTGGTTTCTTTTACAGGTTCGAGTCGCGCGGGTCTATCCGCGCGATAACGCTCGGGCACCTCAACTGCCTGCCGGCCCACAACCGAACAGGCCGTCATCGCGCATTTGCCGATAAACGCCATCATCGTCAGCCAGGACAAGCCGGTAAACAAGGTCACGCCGGTCATGAAAATGGCCAGTAACAACAGGGTAGAACCGGAATTGCCTAACAGATGCACCAAGGCGTCGCCAATTTCCCGCCCCAGAATACCCCCCGGGCTCTCCGGCAAATCCATCTTGGTACGCAGAAAATGCAGGTGCAAAAACAGAATCGCCGAGCCGGACACTGTAGTAGCCAGGAAACCTGCCGAGCGCGACGCCAGCGCCCACTGCCCACCGGTCTGGCGGGAACCTTGAAACAGGATGTAGCCATACCAGAAAATCATCACCGGAATCAGGTAGGCCATCAAGCCCAGAAAACTCAGTACAAAATCCGCCAGCCAGGCACCAAACAAACCGCAGGCGTTACTGATGGATTGATACGATGTGCTATGACTCCAACCCGGATCGTTGGAATTAAAAGTGACCAGGGCAATTAAAAAAAACAACGCACAACTCGAAAATCCCAGTAATGCGATTTCGCGATAGCCTCGCGAGGCTCTTTCTTCCACAACAGCAACCATAGTTGTCGGCTCACAATAAAAGCGTCACAAAACATGATTATAGATGATGTAAATCGATTTCACATTAGCTTTACCGGCCACGCCATTAAAAACCAGTTGGTAAATCGGTTTTATCGCGGGGGGAATGCCCTTATAATTTTGCTACCCTAACCCGCATGGAGACTCGACATAATGGCTGCCGCAAAACATTGCAAACTCTTAATCCTAGGTTCCGGCCCGGCCGGTTACACCGCAGCCGTTTACGCCGCGCGCGCTAACTTGAATCCGGTGATGATTACCGGCATGCAACAAGGCGGCCAATTGACCACCACCACTGAAGTGGACAACTGGCCTGGCGACGTGGAAGGCTTGCAAGGCCCGGATTTGATGGAACGGATGCGCCTGCACGCCGAGCGCTTCAATACCGAAATCATTTTCGACCATATCCATACCGCCGATCTGTCGCAAAAACCGTTTACGCTAACCGGCGACGCCGGCGTGTATACCTGCGATGCGTTGATCATTGCCACCGGCGCTTCCGCGAAATATCTGGGTCTGCCGTCCGAGGAAGCGTTCAAGGGTAAAGGCGTTTCCGCCTGCGCCACTTGCGACGGTTTCTTTTACCGCAACAAACCGGTCGCAGTGATCGGCGGCGGTAATACTGCTGTGGAGGAAGCCCTGTATTTGTCCAACATCGCCTCCGAGGTGATCGTGGTGCACCGGCGCGATAAATTCCGCTCAGAAAAAA
>Ga0160183_105424_pt1 | contig 25692 bp, 27 predicted proteins | sample met14sb_FD_108562 | JGI IMG/M metagenome (GOLD analysis project Ga0160183, IMG submission 108562) | Synthetic bacterial communities of pure cultures from sediment of Lake Washington, USA, under high oxygen condition - MT... | ecosystem: Engineered > Modeled > Simulated communities (microbial... >...
ACCCAATTCATAGTTACCAGCTTCGCTAACCCAACCGCTCGCTGTCAACAGACCCAATTTGAAAGGGCTAGCAGAAGCAAACGTGCCTACACCGTTAAAGGTGTAAACAGGTGCATCAATAGCCAGATCAGCGGTAGCAGAAAAGATACCGAAGGTGTCACTTGAAGTAAATGGGAATGAACTAGAACCGAAGGAGATAAAATTGCTATCGCCGTCAGTAGATTCCCAAATGATGCCTGCCGAACTTACAGTCGAAACCGCAAATAGGCAAACAGCAAGCCAAAGTTTTAAAGATAAAAGCGTTTTCATGGATATTCCCCATTTAAATTAACGTTAACAATTGGTCATCCTTTTGACCACCTTACTCCTTAGTCAAAATTGTTCCTCAATCCCAACTAAGAAGGGGGGTGGATATATATAAACACCCACCCATACAGAATAAAGCAAATACAATGCCACAATTAATTATGTTTTTTTTCAATAAGTTATAAGAGCAAAAATTGCAAAGTGTAAATATTACCGACACGTTACGAGTGATTTTTGCCTTTTGCCTAAAAAAGTCACCAAATCGGTGCGTTACACCTTTTGAACTGCGTTAAAGTAATTTTTTCGGACATAAAAAAGCCGGATGAAACTAAATTAGCCTCATCCGGCGCAACGACCGTCATAGCGTCTGTAGCAAATGCGGCCAGCGTCTGGCGCCTATTTCAATGCATTGCCACAGTCTATATCGGCCACTCGTGTATAGCCAACATTCTTGAAAATAGCGCTCTGCCCCCCGACGAACCGAATAAACAATTCATCCCGGAGTTTATTGCGCTGCCTAATTTCCGCTTTGACGCCTTGCTCGGCCAACTGGTTTTTAAATAGCATAGCGCGCTGCCGCTCATTGAACACGCCGAGCGATATTGCCCCTTTGATATCACCATCGGTTACCGGCCAGACATCGTTAAATCCTTTGGCCTTTAGCATCATTTTATTGATACGGGTTTGTTCGGCATCTTTTCCAGCCGGGTAATAAACCTGAAAGTCCGAAGAAACCATAGTTGACTTGTTTACGGCTTTGAACTCAGTTAAACGCGCAGTATTGGCCCATCGCCGCAATGCGTCCTGATCGCTGAACGGCCCTGCCTCATAGCAATGATGGATCGCGGTTTTCTGCCTGTCTGAACCAGTTGGCTTAGGCGTATGAGGGCTTGTTTTAAAAACTAAAACAACTTGAGGCGGGTTTAAGCGCTGCAAAATATCCGCCACTTGCTTGGCTTGCAATTCAGCGGCAGCATTGTCCAGATAAGCAGAAATTTGTGCTCCACGCCGTGCCAATTGTCTCTCTCTGACCGTTAGCAAGGCCGGAATATTAGTGACCGGCTCGACTGATGGCGTCAGCGCACCAAAATGTAGCTTCCAGAAAAAAAACAACACATTCAGCAGACATAACAAAAAAAACAGCACCTTCATAAGGCTTTGTCGTTTTGGCAATAATTGAGCAAGCCTTTAAAGACCAAATCGCCGTCTACAATGCTTGGAACGGCCAGATGCCGCGCTAACATCTCCCCATCGCCGCCACTCAACACTAACTGATAGGCTTTGGGCTGACGCGCCAAGGCCGCCTCTATCAGACCAGCCGCGGCTAACAAGGTACCGTTATTGATAGCCGCCGCCGTGACAACCGCCAAACTTGTCTCTGCCTGGTCTTCGCTAAACGGCAGCGCAGCGGTATTGTTTGCCAAGGATTTTTTCATCAGCAACAACCCCGGACTGATTAAGCCGCCCAGATGCCTGCCATCGCTCTCGATGAAATCTATTGTGATGGCGGTGCCACAATCGACAACACAGGTATCCCCAGGATAATAACGATGCGCAGCCTGCAATGCCAACCAGCGGTCCACCCCCAACTTCTCCGGCTCAGCGTATGCATTTTTGACGTTAAAAGCTGTTTGCGAAGACTGCGGCATGATCAGCTCTACACCGGGCCATAGTCCCCGCGCCATGTCGCCCAATAAAACGGTCAGAGCATTTTCCGATACCGACGCCATAGCCACTTGCTTGGGTGCGGGGATACTCAGCCAAAACTCACGCAAACGTTCCGGAAAATCCGCTTGGCGATAATCCATAAACATCGTCGGTTTCAGCACACCGGCCTCTGCCTGGGTCCATTTCAGACGTGAGTTGCCAATATCGACCAGTAAAATCATAAGCGCCGAAAACTGACTTCGCCGGACGCAAACACTCGGGTTTCGCCGTCGGCGAGTTCCAGCAACAACAGACCTTGATCGTCGATGCCCGCCACCACGCCGCTAAAGCTCTGCTCGTGCATAAAAATATCGACCTGTTTGCCTTGCATGCAATCGTAGCTACGCCATTCGTCGAGATAATGCCCCAGTGCACGGGTCTCGTAATCCGCCAGCACCGGTAGCAACTGATTCAATAACTCGCCCACCAGCCGATTGCGCTGACCATGAACCGACTCGGCCAAAATACCGTGCAAATCGACCCAATCCTGTTCGATGGCCTGACCTTCATGCACCGGCAAATACACATTTAAACCCAAACCTATCACCGCATGGCAAGGCCCGCTACTTTCCCCGGACACCTCAATCAAAATCCCCGCCAATTTACGTTGTCGCCAATAAATATCGTTCGGCCACTTCAAACCCACATCAACAATCCCGAAACCTCGCAACGCGCGAATTACCGCTACCCCAACCGCCAGGCTCAATCCGCTGATCGCAGCCGGCCCACCCTGGAAACGCCACAAAATTGATAAATAAATATTGTGACCAAACGGCGAAACCCAATACCTACCGCGCCGCCCTTTCCCCGCGGTTTGCCGTTCGGCCAAACAGACCGAGCCGATGCCGGCACCCAGCCGCGCCCTATCCAATAAATAAGTATTGGTAGAGTGAATCTCGTCGTGAATTTCCAGTTCACCCAGCAAGGATCGAGCATGGCCACCCAAGTGCTGATCAATCTGTTGCTCGTCCAACAACTGTAAAGGGCTTTGCAAACGGTAACCTTTGCCCGATACCGCTAGTAACTCGATACCGAATTCGGACAACGCACTTAAGTGTTTCCATACCGCCGAACGACTCACGCCCAGAAAGCCCGCCAATTCGGTCCCCGAGTGAAATTGGCCGTCCGCCAGGACATGTAAAAGTTGTTTAAGTTTAGGAGAGATCAATCGCCAACCTGTCGAACGCGCAGTACAGCCGGACTACGCCGCTAAAACTCGTTTTTATCACGCAATTGTTGCAATTGTTTCTTGACGACATGCTTGATTAACAGCTCTCTATCGTCTTCTTTGAGATTGACGTACTCAACACAGATAAAGAACGGCCGCTCCGGGCTTTCGCCGGAAATATCCTTGCACTGGACGACATTCGCGTAGGCCACGATCACCGCCATACACGAGGTCAGCAGCATCCGCAATTCCAGCAGTTCGCCAACCGCTATAGGTGTTTCATTGCTAAAAGCTAACCCAGTGGCGCTGAGACTGACGTCTCGGGTATCGTGTTCGGAAAACTCTTCGCTCTGTGCGCTGATCGCCTGTGCAATCAAGTTGATTTTGGTGTCGATGATCTTCAGATATTCAAACATTTCCGGATCGCGCCTTTCCAGGCGCGGCGACAACATGCGAGCTTCCTGCGCCAACACGTCCAAGGCAGAGGTCAATGAACAATTGCCCAATACATCATTAGAGACATGACTCAAGGCGTCGACATTTTTTTTGTCGATGACTTTGTGCAGCAGATTTATCGTGTCGTTGACTCGAAAATAACGCCTTTTTTCTTCAATTTCATCCGCCATGGTGTGCTCGTCCTCGGTCTACTTAAGTGGGGTAAATATTACGAATAAAGAATTTTAGCTTAAGCGGCTTCAACTGTTTAACTCCGCAGCGTTAATCGGAAATAATAAGGTCGTAACGATGCATCAAGCGGCTAACTTCGACACGCGGCAGACTGACGACAGGCAAGATTAGATCGGTGGATGTGAGTCCGGCCAGTTGCAAGGATTCTTCCTCTACGTACAAATCGTTAACGTCGTATATTTGCAAGGCCCGAAAAATTGCCGAGGTATCCTTTAAATCTAATCCGCCAGGTTGCTGCTGATTTTTTAATTGCCACACGGCATCGTCGACAAAAAGCAAGGCGACGTGCTGATCAAAGGCCGCAGCAGTCAAAATGGCATCCAGAGTTTCTTGCAGATGCCCCCCGCTGTAAGGCAAGCGGCGCATGATGAATAGATAGCGTTTCATGGCACAGTTAACCGAAGACAATACTGCGATCAGCCAGCAGAGTCGCCTCCAGCCACTGTCCTAAACCGGCTATCCGAAACCCCGGCGCCGTGTCGTCATCCCGCTTACCCTGCCGCGCCGCCTCATCAAGGCACAATAACCCCCGGCGCTGCGCCGCGGAGATGCATACCACTAAATCCACGCCATATTGCTCAGCCAAAGCCGACCAATGTCGAGAAATCGAAAATTCATCCTCAGGCGGCTGGGCATAACGGAAAGCATGATAGATACCCTCCTTGTAAAAAAATACTCGCAGAATTTGGTGCTCGACCGCCAACGCCGCTTGAATGAACCGATAGGCGTTCAGGCCGGCATTGCTGGCGTAAGGACTGGCATTAACTTGTACGGCATATTTCATCGCGCTGTAAAATAATCGTTAAATTCAATATTCGGCCTATTTTAATACGAGCACGTTCAAGCTGCCCGTTTTTGCCGCGCATTGTTTCGCCATTGAACCAAACTTACTGCTTCCAGTCCGAGATTCCATGACAATTAAGCCTCTTATTTTCAGCCTTGGCCTGATCCTGTTCTGTCCGTCGCCGCGAGCCTTGGACATCGAAAAAATCCAACTGCCGGACATGGGCGATTCGGCAGGGGCCATCATTTCACCCGCTCAGGAAAAGGAATTCGGCGAAGCATTTTTTCGTAATTTGCATCAACAAGCCGAGATTAATCAGGATGTGGAAATTCAGCAATATATCCAAAGCATAGGTCGGCAATTAGCATCACATAGCGACACGCCGTCCAATCCCTTCCACTTTTTTGTCGTGATGGACCCCAATATCAACGCCTTCGCCGGCCCGGGCGGATACATCGGGGTCAATTCCGGCTTGATTCTGTTGACCGAAGCGGAGAGCGAACTGGCGTCTGTAATGGCTCACGAGATTGCCCACGTTACTCAACGCCACTTATACAGATCGATTGAAAAAGCCAGTAAATTGTCGATCCCAACCGTCGCCGCCACGTTAGCGGCCATTTTAATCGGCACCCAGTCACCCAATATGGGTCAAGCGGCTTTAATGGCAATCCAAGCCGGCAATATTCAGTTTCAAATCGACTTTACCCGCGACCACGAAAAAGAAGCTGACCGGGTGGGCATGCAAACCCTGGCAGGCGCCAATTACGACCCGCGCAGCATGCCGACTTTTTTCGAACGCTTACAGCAATCCACCCGTTATTACGGCAAAGGCGTACCTGAATTTTTAAGAACCCACCCGGTATCGGAAAATCGGGTGGCCGACACCCGCGGCAGAGCGGAAATCTATCCCTACCGGCAATATCCGGATTCATTAGCGTATTTGTTGACGAAGGCCAAGCTTACCGTGCTGACTGCGCAGGACAAACGCACCGCGCTACAGCATTTCACCACGCTCGAAATGCAAGGCACGCCGGAACAAAGAGCTGTCGCCCGCTATGGCATGGGCTTGGTATATTTGGAAAATCAACAATACGCCGCAGCCAGCGAAATTTTTCAAAAACTCACCGAGCAATATCCGTCGCAACCGCAATATATCTCCGCGCTGGCCCGCACAGCGATGGATGCGCACGACTACGAAAAAGCCGGCAAATTATTTGAGAAAGCAATTAACACCTTCCCCAGCAATGACGCCTTAAAAATTCAATATACCCGCAGCCTGGTCAAGAACGCTCAACCGCAACGCGCAAAACAAGTGTTACAAAGCTTGTCGGATAGCGAGAAAGACCAGGCGTATTATTACGAACTACTCGCACAGATTTTCGCCGACCTCAAACAGCCCGGGGAATCGCATCGCTACATGGCCGAGTACTATTACGCTAGCGGCGAAACCGAAGCGGCGATCATGCAAATCAGATTGGCAAAACAACAGACTGATCTCAGCTTTCAGCTACAAGCCATCCTCAACGAACGGCTAAATTTCTTTCTCAGCGAGGAAGAATCGCGCCGAATGGAACGCTAATTTCAAACATTAGAAAAACCTGATACGAGCTAAGTTTTTGTTTAAGAAAATTAATTTCGGGGCAAAACCATTTCCCGAAATAAAACTGATTTTTTTGTTGGACACCCGGTTTTTTTTAAAATACACTGCGCCCACCTTGAATACGGAGTGCATTCAACCTTAACGGGTTGCATCTTTGAGGGGGGAGGGAAACAGCCTGTAAAACGGCTGATAATAATAACTATAAAATAGTAATTGCTTGACTAAACTGCCCTAAGGCAGGCGTCCAACACAATAACAATAATAATTACAACAAACAGGACGGGCCCGCGTATAGCGGGCTTTTTATTGCCTGTCGTTTTACTTTCTCCACCTAGCCGCTTGCAGCCTCGATTGGCCTAAGTGCGCCATTTATCTTATAATTCAGCCTTGTCCGCTCGATACTGTTACAGTCTACCGGGCAAAGATCCCCCGCAAACTCAGATAAGGTTTAATAATGGCACGCGTTACCGTTGAAGATTGTTTGGAAAATGTTGAAAACCGTTTCAAATTGGTGTTACTCGCCAGCAAAAGAGCACGGCAGTTGGAAAAAGGCGCCGATGAATTCGTTCCACGCGGCAAAGATAAAGACACTGTGCTGGCACTTCGTGAAATAGCCGCAGGCTTTGTCAACGAAGAAAATATCGACCGTTTGCATCGCGCAGGTTACGTTTCGGAAACCCATCTGGAAATCTAACACCCATGCCCGAGATAGCTGTCAAACCCGCACCAGCGCTACCTGCTATCGAGCATCCTGAAGAAAAACTTCTTCACCAGCTCTGCGAGATCCTGCGCAGCTATCTCGACCAAGAACAAATCAACGATGTGATCCGCGCCTACCATTTCGGTGCGGCCGCGCATTCCGGGCAATTCCGCAGGAGCGGCGAAGCCTATATCTGTCATCCGGTATCCGTGGCGATCACACTGGCCAGCATGCACATGGATCACCATGGCATCATGGCGGCCATTCTGCACGATGTCATCGAAGACACCCCTATCAGCAAGGAACAACTGGGGGAACAGTTTGGCGTCGAAGTGGCTGAACTGGTTGATGGCGTGACCAAACTCTCCAAGATCGACAGCCGTTCCCGCGCCGAAGCGCAAGCGGAAAACGTCAGAAAAATGTTCCTAGCCATGGCGCAAGATCTGCGCGTAATCGTGGTAAAACTCGCCGACCGTTTGCACAATATGCAAACCATGGGCAATATGCCGGTCGATAAAAAACGCCGCATCGCCAAGGAAACGCTGGAAATTTACGCCCCTATAGCCAATCGGCTGGGCATGAACGATGTCAGGCATCAGCTGGAATCGTTGGGCTTTAAAGCGCTCTACCCCAACCGCTACACGGCCATCAATAATGCCGTGAAAAAATCGCGCGGCAACCGCAAGGAAATCATCGACACCATCCAGAATGCCATCCAAAATCGTCTAAACGAATCCAACTTGGACGGTGCAGTGGCGGGCCGCGAAAAAAACATCGCCAGCATTTATCAAAAAATGCTCAGCAAACGGATTTCCTTTACCGACGTTTTTGATGTCTACGCTTTCCGCATTTATTGCCATCAGGTCGACGACTGTTACCGGGCTTTAGGCTGCGTGCACAATTTATATAAACCCGTTCCCGGCCGCTTCAAGGACTACATCGCGCTGCCGAAAGCCAACGGCTATCAGTCGCTGCACACGATATTGATAGGCCCTTACGGCGTACCTATCGAAATTCAGATTCGCACCCACGAAATGCACCGCCTTTCGGAATCGGGGATTGCCGCGCATTGGCTATATAAATCCGACAACGATAAAAGTGAGACCATCCAGGCGCGCGCTAACGAGTGGCTGCGCGATTTACTGGAAATCCAAAAATCCGCCGGCGATTCGCTGGAATTCATCGATAACTTAAAAGTCGATCTGTTCCCGCAAGAAGTTTTCGTATTTACCCCCAAAGGCAAAATCATCAAATTGCCGCGCGGCGCGACCATCGTCGATTTCGCCTACCTGGTACATACCGATGTCGGCAACGCCTGCATTTCGGCACGCATCGACAAGAAACTGGTGCCGCTGCAAACCAAACTAGAAAACGGTATGACGGTGGAAGTCATCACCGCCACTTGGGCCAGACCGAATCCCCTTTGGCTGAACTACGTCACCACCGCCAAGGCACGCAGCTGCATCCGCGCCTATTTGAAAAACTTCAACCAGCAGGAAGCGATCAATCTGGGCCGCCGCCTGCTGGAAAAAGAACTGCAGAGCCTGGGTATTCAACTGGAAAATGTCGATAACACCCGCATCATCCAGGTGTTACAGGTCTTGAAAAAGCACTCGATGAACGAGTTGCTGGAAGACATCGGCTTGGGTAACCGCATGCCCTTCCTGGTGGCCAAACGCATCAGCCAAACCGACGTGAACGCCGCCGTCAAACTCGACGACAACGAATCGACGCATAAAACGCCTTTAATTATCAAAGGCACCGAAGGCATCGTCGTCAGCCTTGCCAAATGCTGCCGGCCGATTCCCGGCGACTCGATTATCGGCTTCTTCAACCCCGGCAAGGGCATCGTCGTTCATCATCACGAATGCCGTAACAGCAATGAAGTCAGAAAAAAACAGACTACCTGGCTGGATGTGGAATGGAGCCCGGAAGCCAGCGGCGAATTCCCCGCCGAAATCCGTATCGAATTGTTAAACCAACGCGGTTCGCTGGCCACCATCGCCTCGACCATCTCCAGCATGGATTCCAATATCGAAAACATTACCGTGGTCAGCCAGGACGACCGGGTCTCGGTGGATTTATTAACCCTGGCCGTGAAGGACCGCGTGCATTTGGCCAATATCATCCGTAAGCTGAAAAAACTTTCCATCGTTTTAAAAATTACCCGCATCAAGGCATAGCATGAACAAGGAAATCATCTCGACACCTCTGGCCCCGCAAGCAATCGGCACTTATTCGCAAGCCGTCAAAGTCGGCGAGACGGTTTATTTATCCGGACAAATCCCGCTTGACCCCGAAACAATGCAAGTCGTGGATGGCGACATCGCCTTACATATCCGCCGGGTATTCGATAACCTGAAAGCCGTCACCGAAGCCGCTGGCGGCGACTTCAACGACATCGTCAAACTCAATGTCTTTCTGACCGATTTAAGCAACTTCCCTATCGTCAACGAAATCATGGCCGAATACTTCAGCCAACCCTACCCCGCTCGTGCGGCAGTAGGCGTGGCGGCATTACCCAAAGGCGTTGGCGTGGAAATGGACGGCGTGATGGTATTGCGCAACGAATACTACTGATCAAAACAACGAGGCGTTTTATTTCGCCTTATCTGTTGATTCATGAGTCATCTGGAACCGCATAAACAGCCTGTCACCACCTTGACAGGCATCGGTTCCCAATCCGCCGCCCGCCTGGAAAAACTGGGCATCCATACCCTCCAAGACCTGTTGTTCCACCTACCCTTGCGATACCAGGATCGCAGCCGTATCGTACCCATTTCCCAGTTGATGCCGGGTATGACCACCTTGGTTTGCGGCACCGTCGAATTTACAGACAGCATCCAGCGCGGACGTCCCAGCGTAATTTGCCGCATCGCCGACGCCAGCGGCAGCTTGTCGATCCGGTTTTTCCATTTCACCGTGCAACAAAGTCAGCAGCTAAAGCCGGGCACCCTACTCGGCTGTTTCGGCGAAATCCGTTACGGTTACAACGGCCTGGAAATGGTGCATCCGGAATACAAAATCGTTTCCGCCGCCGAGCAACTACTGGAAACCACGTTGACGCCGGTCTATCCGTTAACCGAAGGTATTTCCCAATCCGCGCTCCGCAAAGCTATCAAACAGGCGTTAACCCTATGTTTAACCAGCGACAGCGCGATTACGGACTGGCTACCGGCTAATTTGTTGACCGAGCATGGTTACCCTTCGCTGAACGACGCTCTACAAACCCTGCATAATCCACCGCCGCATTTGTCGGCGGAGATCATCAACGGTGGCTCCTTGCCCGCCTTAAAACGCCTGGTTTTTGAGGAGTTTCTGGCCCACCATTTGGCACTATTGCAAGGCAAGTTAGCTTATAAAAGCTGGCAGTCGCCGGTTTTTGACATAAACCAGGCTGCCAAACAGGCCTTCCTGGAAGGCTTGCCGTTTCGACTGACAGGTGCGCAACAGCGAGTTAGTTCTGAAATCGAAAGCGATTGCCGTCAAGCGCAACCCATGCTGCGCCTCGTGCAAGGCGACGTTGGCTCCGGCAAGACCGTGGTAGCCGCTCTGGCAAGCTTGTTGGCGCTGAACTCGGGTTATCAAGTCGCGATCATGGCCCCCACGGAATTATTGGCCGAACAACACTTTCGTAACTTCAGCATATGGTTTGCCGAAACCGGCCACCAAGTCTTATTTCTGACCGGCCAATTGAAAGGTAAAGCCCGGCAAGCCACATTGGGTGCGCTCGCCGACGGCTCCGCCAATATAGTGATTGGTACGCACGCGCTATTTCAAGACAGCGTGCATTTTCACAAGCTGGGTTTGATCGTCATCGACGAACAACACCGCTTCGGGGTTCATCAGCGCCTGGCCTTGCGCGAGAAAGGCCAGCACGGCGGCTTAAGGCCCCATCAATTGATCATGACCGCCACGCCCATTCCGCGCACCCTGGCGATGTTGCAATATTCCGACCTGGACATTTCCATCATCGACGAGCTGCCGCCCGGCCGTAAACCCATCGCCACCAGCGTAATTTCCTCGGAACGCCGCGAAGAAGTCATCGGCCGTATCGAACATTGGGTGGCGCAGCAACGCCAAGCGTATTGGGTCTGCACCTTGATCGAGGAATCCGAGGCTCTACAATGCGAGGCTGCCGAGAAAACCGCAGCCTATCTATGCCAAGCCTTGCCGAACGTGCGTGTCGGCCTGGTGCATGGCCGGATGAAAGCCGCGGAAAAAGACGCGGTGATGCAAGCCTTTAAAAATCGCGATTGCGATTTATTGGTCGCCACCACGGTGATAGAAGTGGGTGTGGACGTACCCAACGCCGGCCTGATGATCATCGAAAATCCGGAGCGTTTGGGCTTGTCGCAGCTCCACCAATTGCGCGGCCGCGTCGGCCGCGGCGACCAGGACAGCTATTGCCTGCTGCTGTATCAATCACCGCTCTCGCAAGCCGGCAAGCAACGCCTGGCTATCCTGAAAGAAAGCAACGACGGCTTCGTCATAGCCGAGAAAGACTTGGAATTGCGCGGCCCCGGCGAAGTGATGGGCACCCGCCAAACCGGGCAGATACAGTTCAAAATCGCCGACCTAGAGCGCGACAGAGACCTGCTGGAACTGATCCCAGCCGCCGCGCAATTGATCCACAGCCAACACCCCAATGTCATTCAACCGCTGATCCAACGCTGGATCGGCCATAGCCGCCATTACGCCGAGGTTTAACGCTTGCCCGACAAAAGTTTTCTATTCAGCCGCCCGCCCATCTGGAAAAGCCACGAACCAAGCAGCCAACGGCAACTGCCGAACGATCTGCAATCCTGGCTCAATGAAACCGGCTCGCTGACCAAACGTCTGCGCGGCATCCACGGCAGCCGCTTCGGCGTAAAAGTGTTATTCCACCGCTGGAAGCCGGCTTTCATAGACGAATGCCGACTATTGGGCTTGCCGCCCTGCCGCTACCAATTGATCCGGGAAGTGTTACTGCATGCCGATGGCGAGCCCTTGGTACTGGCCCGCACCATCCTACCGGAGCCGACCATCGAAATCGCCCACCGTAATTTATCCCATCTCGGCACCAGGCCCTTGGGTGAAGTGATTTTCGCCTATCCGGATTTGGAGCGCCGCCAGAGACAGTTCAGTCGGGCTGATACAGGCATTTGGTCGCCAGGTTTGCAAACGGCGGTTGGTGTAGACGATGCTATTTGGGGGCGGCGAACGGTTTATGCGATCCATCGGCAACCGTTGTTGGTCGCGGAGTTTTTTCTGCCGGGGGTGCTGAATGTGTAATCGAGAACCGGCTCAAGCCGCCTTTTCTACCATGCGTCATAGTGGCGCTTTTTCGGGAAAATTGACACGCTTGACCGCTTCCCGATCCAATCGTATCGGCGTGTCGCGCAGATACAAATAGGTTCGGCCATCGTGCCGGTAGTGCTGATAAGTTTGCGCTAATCGAAACGGCGAATTCGGCTGTTTCAATGCCGAAAGCAACAAATCAGAGTGGGCAAAATGCGGTTCGATTAACGGGCCTTCAGCAACTACCACAGCACTTGCCGAAACCTGATCCAGCAAATCCAACACGGCTTGCGGCGACTCCGTTCTTAGGGCGTAGCGTTTACCCATGAAGTCCGATTTTGCCAACAACTGCGAACTTCGCACCACGTAGCACTGCAAAAACTTGTCGCGTAACGCCAATTCGGCAGCGAACGCACCCTCCGTACCCGCATGCCCGTCGACAATCGTCACCGTACCCGGCGCCTGGCTGATAATTTGTTCGGCTACCAAATCCATGCGCAAATCAAACCTTGGCGCGCGGTCGACAAGAAAAAACCAGCCGGGAGCGCAAAACACAAAGATCAAGACTGTTGCCACCAGCCAAGGCCTAGCAAATGCCCACTGCCAACGCCGTACTGCGGCTGCGGCACCCATGCTGATAAAAATCGCCATATAAGGCATGGCGGACGACATATACCGCTGATCCAAATCCACCGGCACGATGGCATGAAAGATAATAGTGGCAAGCACCATGGCCAGGCCGGTAAGCCCCGCCTCCCTTATAGCAGGATCCGCCCTGCCGCTCACACTGACGACTACCCCGACTAGCGCCGCGATTGTCCCTATCGGCCCGATATTGGCGTATATGGCTGGAAGGAACGCCGATAAAGCCAAAACAAAGTAATCCATACCCCAAGCGTAATTGAAACCATCGCTGGATATTTTGTAGGTGACTACCGTCCAGGCCCCCACGACAGCCAACGCCGCGAAACCCGATACGTATGTACGCCAATTCAGCAGTATCTGCCAACGTCCCGTCAGAGCAATATGGAAAAATGGGAATACGCCCATTAACCAGCCGTTGCCTTTTACCAGGATAGCGGCTGACGTTAAAGCCGCGTAGGTCAAACCTCTGCGTAAGGTGGGCTGTTGGGTGTAACCACTCCACTGCATGGCCGCCAACACGCACAAGCCAACCAAAGCCTGATCCAACATTAATCGCAAGGTGTTATTAATGGTGACGGGCATGCAGACATAAGCAATCGCCGCCAAAAGCGCCCAAGGCATACCCAGAACTTGCCTGGTAATACGTGCCACCAATAAAGCTGGTAGCGCCCCTATCAGCAAATTGACCAGCATGAACGGAAAGGTAGCATGCGGCAGGATGAAGAAGAATAATGACAGAAACGCATAGTACAGCGGCGGCCAATGCCCAATCGAAATCTTGGGGTAATGCACGTAAAAATCGGTGGCGTACTGCATGGGATTCTGCCCGAATGCTGTGGTGACATACGACCAGATCAGATACGCATTCAAAAAATGAGACCCCTCGTCGCTGCCGGTCAAGCCACTGTCCAAGCCGCGCAAAACTATCATTGCCGCCGCGAGAATCGCGGTGGCAATACCAAATACAGCCAAATCCGGATACCAAGAGCTTGCCCTAACAAAGCCCTCCAAACTTGTTCCGCTAGATAATTTCTGCCGCAAATCGCTGTTTGTATTACCGGCGGCGGCATCACTGAATACGAAATAACGATAGGCGTGAAAACTGAGAATGGTCTGACAAGCGGTTGCCAAGGTCACCGCCAACATCGGCAACAAGCCATAACTAACCAAAACCAAGTAAATCAGGTAATTGATTAAAGCCATGCTCAATGCCACCAGCATATAGCGCCCGCCTTCGCGGATAGAACGGGAATGTTCGACTTGGTAGGTAAAACACCGATTGGCCAACCACGTAAATAGCATTGCGGAAAAAATAGCCGGAATACGCGCCAACCAAGGCGCCAAGCTAAGCTGTGTCAGCAAAAAAGTCAGACCGGCATCGATACAAAAGCCGGCTCCGCCGACGAGCAGGAAGCGAATAAACATCCGGATTACAACCTATGCCTGACTTCTGCTGTTTGTCATATACCACATGCGCTTTTGTTCGAGGCGGCCGCGGGCGACGCTATCCAGAATCAAACCGCAAACCGTGAATATGCCAGCCAATAGCACTATGCCTGTTGCCAGAATAGCGGTGGGAAATCTCGGTACCAAGCCAGTATCTAAATATGTCAGCAATAGCGGCAGAGCCAGAACCAGCGCAATCAGAATCAGGCCCATCGCAAGCACGCCAAAAAAACGCGCCGGACGAATTTCTTTGAACAATATCAGAAAGGTAAACAGTATTCTGAACGCATCCCGAACCGTACGCAGTTTGCTGGCGGAGCCCTCTAGGCGCGCGCCGTAATCGGTGGGCATTTCCGCGATGGGCATGCGCAATTGACTGGCATGAACGGACATTTCGGTTTCTATCTCGAAACCGCTGGATATCGCCGGAAAACTTTTTACGAAGCGCCGCGAAAAAACTCGATAGCCGGAAAAAATGTCCGTAAACAGCGGCCCGAATAGACTGCGGTACATCGCATTAAACAGCCGATTACCAAAACCATGGCCGGCCCTATGGGCATTTTCGAATACGTTACGCCGGGTACCTACAACCATATCCAAATGTTCGTCCACCAAACGCTGTATCATTTGCCCGGCAACTTTAGAATCGTAAGTGCCGTCGCCGTCGGCCATGATGTAGATATCGGCATCGACATCCGAAAACATGCGCCTGACGACGTTGCCTTTCCCCGGCCACGGTTCTGATCTCACCACCGCGCCCGCTAGAGTGGCCTCTGCAATTGTGTTATCGGAAGAACGATTGTCGTAAACGTAGACGGTAGCATCCGGAAGCTCTTTACGAAAATCGTAAACCACTTTTCTGATCGACAGCCCCTCGTTATAACAAGGCAAAAGTACGGCAATTTTGCCGATTTTGGAACCGTCCTGAGCATAACTATTCATCAACCATCCTTACTCGCTAAATATTGTTTTTGGGCATTTTCCGAGCTGTCAGAGCCGGACATTTTTGTTATTGCAACACCGCGGATGGGTGTCTTTTGGTTTTTTAACGCGAATTCGAAACCCAACCTCAATCGAGGCATTTTAGGGCCCGACTTATCGAATAAGAATATGGCGGCACGGCGATTTTAGCAAGGCAAAGCACTCACACAGAAATCCCGATTGAAAATAGCGCAAAACCGACCTGCTTCGGCGTTATTCAAAAAAATCACAGCCCAAGTACAACCGGCGACACTAAAGTTACTCAAAAATCTTGAATATCACTTCGGCGACCGACGCCACTAAATCGCCGTCGATGCTTTGTTCGCCATAGCTTTGTTGCGGGCGGGAATAGTCTTTCCGAAAGGCCTTTTTGAATTGCTCGGAGCTGGCTTTTTCTTGTTTGGCAGTGATTTTTTGCTGATTCAAAATCTGGCCGCCGGCTTTTTTCCATTCCAGCAGATGACTGATTTGTCCACCATCCAACCAGATGCCATGGCTTCTGCATTGGTCGATAATCACTCCGCTGCGATAGCCGTAGATCACCCGATTCATTAACACTTGGCACACCGGGCATTTAAGATATTTCACGGTGGCATTTTTCGGGTAGCGGTCCTTATTAATATTGCCCAGTAGTTCCAGGTTGACGGTAACCACAGGCGCCACTGCGCTATCCAGCAAGGTTTCTATTTCACCGGGATCGAAAAATAAGCCATAGCAGTTGGCGCACCGCTCGATATGTAGGGAACCGGCGGCATCCAGACTAATGGTTTGCAGACTTTGCGCGCATTTCGGGCAAACTCGCTCGCTGGTGGCATCGATGACTTGATAGTCGTGCTTGCCTAGCAAATCGATGTCGTTGCGGACGCCGCAATAACTGCAATACTGTGTGTTGGCAGGCAAGGGTGCGGAACAACTCGTGCAGTTGGCCATGCTAAAACTTATCCAATATTTGTTGTTTCTTGGCGGCGTATTCGGTCTCGGTTATTAGCTGCGCTTCGAATAGCTGCTTCAATTCGGTCAACTTGGCGACGGTTTGATTGCTATCGGCAGCAACCTGATTAGTCGTCGCGCCCAGCGACTGGGCCATACCTTGCCCCAAGCCGATGCCCGCGCCCATCCCCATCCCAAGCCCGGCGCCGCCGCCTTCGTTACGGGCTGCATCGCGCAAAGCGTCCAACTGCTGCACCTTGGCGTAATCCAAACCCACCGCTTGCGCGGCTTGCGCTTCAGCGGTCAGGTCGGCAATACGGTTAATGCGGCGCAAAGTGTCTTCATCAAAATCTGTACCTTCGATACGAAAATCACTAATGCTAAAACCCAGCTTGCGAAACACGATGGCCAGCTTAATGGCTATGCCACGGGCTATTTCGTCGCGGTTGGCGTCGATGTCGGCAAAGCTATACTGACATTCCGCCAGATAATCGGAAATGGGATTAATGATCCGCGCCGAAAGAATGTTGCGGAAATCGTCAATGCGCATCTGGTTATGGCTGCCGACGATATTGACGAAAAAATCGTTGGCATCGGCTATTTGGTAGCTGTAGTTGCCGTAAGCTTTTAAAGCGACCGGGAAATGATATTTCGGGTCCTGATATTTAATTGGCGAAGTGGTGCCCCATTTCTGATCGAGAATCTTGGTTTTACGGAAGAAATAAATTCCCACCTTATGTTCGCTCTCGAAAAACTGCATGAATTTCTTGATCGTAGTCCAAAACGGCACGTTATCGGTTTCTAAATTGATCATGCATTGTTCTTCGATCACCGCTTTGACCTGGCCCTGATACACGAAAATACAGCCCTGCCCCGGACCGACGATTAATTTGGAGGCATTTTTGATTTCGTCGCCGTTTTCAGTCCATTGTGCCAACAACAGATCTGGATCGGGGTTTTCCCATTCGATCACCGAACGTAGTTGCCGTTTGATACCGTCTATAAATGCCATTACTAGCCTCGCTGGACTGGAGAAGAATCGATTAATTGCGTAACATCGCGGTTTAAGTATGGCAAAAAATGGGAGTTGCGGTGGCAATCAGAATATATAAAGGCAAACAACCCAAGGTCGGCAAAAACGTGTACATCGACGAAGCAGCGGTCGTGATCGGCGATGTGAGAATAGGCGACGATGTATCGGTGTGGCCGACCACGGTGATACGCGGAGACGTCGAAGCTATTACCATAGGCGAAGGCACCAACGTTCAGGATGGCTCGGTGTTGCATGTTTCCCACGCTGGCGACTATTCGCCGCAAGGCCATCCGTTGACAATCGGTAAGGGCGTCACTATCGGTCATCGCGCCGTGGTGCATGCCTGTACGATAGGCGATTATTGTCTCATCGGCATAGGTGCAATTGTGATGGATGATGCCGAGCTGGGGGATTATGTGATGCTGGGTGCTGGTGCTTTAGTGCCGCCCGGCAAGAAGCTGGAAGGCGGTTATTTATATGTCGGTACACCCGCCAAACAAATGCGGGCTTTGACCGATGAAGAAAAAGCTTTTCTGGAATATTCGGCCAAACATTATGTGAAGTTGAAAAACGACTATTTAGCTGAATTAGCGTAAATTTCATACTCTCTAGGCTGTATCGGCGCTTTGCATCCGACAGCCTATCGTTTAAATAGCCGGCGTCATCTAAAACCGGCTAGACCCTTCAGGGAAGAGCTTAATGAATATGCACTTCCCGAGATTTTGATTTATCGCTTCTTGCCAGCGTGTAATCGTCCTGGTCGCCGAGCATGGGCGTACCGTCGCTATTCAGGTGTATCAACGTTCCTTCGTCTTTGATGCTGAATTTGCGATTCAGATCGCCTTTATTGGAGGTTAACGACAGTATGTGAGTTTTGTCATCCCAGTCGTACTTGCCTTTCTCGTAAAACTCTCTGGAAGAGGCTTTTGCGTATTGAGTGACCAATAAGTAATTGTTCTTTTGTTTCAAAGACAAGGTCATTTTGAAACCATCACAATCTTTTTCCTTGCAGGGCAAATAACCGTAAAACACGCCGCGAAATCCCTCGGTTTTGTCCGCGAGTTCCGCATGGGCGGAATGATCCATGTCTTTCTGATGAATCAATTCCCGCGCTTTAAGCGTTTTTTCCTGGAGTTGCTTATCGGATTCCGCCCAAGCCGGGTTTAGCGCCGGAAGCAATGCACCTAAAAAAATCACCGTCACATATTTTTTAATTTTTCTAGTCAATGTTTGCATATGAGATTTTTCTATTTCTGTGAGTAAAGTAATTAGACAAGAACAGCATCGAAGACTACCAGGATAATCGCCAATTTCAACTTCGCGAATATTTTATCGCCGGTAGATGCTGCTTTTTCCAGACTTTTCAAATAAAGCGCCGTCGGCTTTTTACGCCAAATCGCGCCTGATCAGATTGGGGAGAGCAGATAATAGTGCAAAATCCAAACACCACTTGCAGACAGTCTTTGCGAAAACAACGGCAAACGTATAATATTGATACGATATTTGTTTGACAAGCCCGAGCATTTCTTTTATTGTTTCGATTCGCTACCATGAAGCAGCTCAGAAATGCCTAAATCAGGTGTTTTCAATCCGTAGCTGCTTACATGGAGGTGTAACGCAATTCCTGGCTGATGCATTCAATGCTTTCAGCGAAATATTCGATCTGGCTCGACGGCGCGAGCATGCTATAGGTATCGGAGAAATCGCTAAGATTGACGTCAAATCAGTGCCGGCCCCGTTAAAGGGCGAACAGGTTTTTCAATACAAATTCGGTTCGGCACTGGCCGATTTATTATTATAAGAGGTAAAACCATGACAGAAGTAAAACAAGAAAAAGATAACTTCGTGTTGTATTTGGTGCTGGCTACCGCAGTTGTTGTTGGCGCCATCCTGGCGGTAAAAATGAGCGAAAACGAAAAATTTGCCCCCATCAAGGATCAAATTGCCGAAGAGAATCGCTTAATGAACATCCGAGTCATCGGCAACCGCGAGGATTAATATGATGAAAACCACTTTTATCGGCACCTTGTTAGCCTCTTTATTGTTAGCTAGCCCCGTCCAGGCTACCGAATATATTTATCGAGACATAATGGCGAACACTCTGGCCCCCGAGCACTGCCAAGTTGAGAGCAAAGCCAAGGAAAATGCTGCCAAAAACTACAATATCGACAGATTCAGCAAAAAATTCTGCCAGTCCCAAGGTTACGGCTGGCATGTCGACGAGGTAAAAAGCACTGGTAACACAGTTTGCGACACCTGTAGCAACCCACAGGAAGCAAAATGCCGTCAGGAAGATGTCGTAGTGAGTTGCAAACGAATTAAACCGGGTACGGTAGGTATGTTGCCCGGCAAAGGATAAGCTAAAGTCCACCCAAGGGATCGGTAATCCCGGCTTTTCCACACCTGAAGCCGCCGGAAAACGAAGTTGACCGGCGGCCCAGCCAGCCTGAATCAGGGCTGCAACCATTCGATAATATGATCTTCCAGATCGGTAACCTGCGACTCTTTAACCGCATAACTGCTGATAGACACCCCCGCCTCTTTCACCGACTCGCGAGTCCCGGTGATCAAGGGATGCCAGCTAGGCAACGATTCACCGTCGGTTAACAAGCGGTATGCACAGGTTGACGGCAACCAGTTGTATTCGGCAAAGTCATGTTGCTTCAAGTCGATGCATTCCGGCACCAGCGTGCAACGCTCGCTATAACGAGTGCAACGACAGGTTTCTAAATCGATCAAATCGCACGCCACGCTGGTAAAAGCAATTTCTCCGGTGTCTTCGTCTTCCAGCTTGTTCAAACAACACTTGCCGCAGTTATCGCACAGCGACTCCCACTCTTCCGTGCTCATTTGCGCCAGGGTCTTGGTTTCCCAAAAATTCATAGGCTTATTGCGGTTTTAGTTGCCGCAACTGATAGTGCAACACCGCCCAGGAACCAAGTACCGCCAGCATGGACGAAATCATCAATAGCAAAATAAACTCCGAGAAACTCAAAAACAGTAAGTCGAATGAACTGTTATACAAGGTCGATAGTTTCTCCACCGGCGTTTCCAGGATCAACAGCATGATCGTCATGATCAGCCAGCCGAGAAAACCCGAGATAAAACCCAGCCAAAAGCCGGTATACAAAAACGGCCGTTGAATAAAAGCATGGGTAGCGCCGACCAGTTTGGAAATAAACACTTCGTCCTGGCGATTCTGCAACTCCAGACGAATGGTATTGCCGGTAATGAAGGTTACCGCGAAACCCAGTAGCAGACTGACTAACATCACACCGCGGCTGGCAATCAGCATGATGGTTTGCAAGCGCGCCACCCATTGCATATCCACCTGCACGAAATCGACTTGCGGGAATTGTTTAAAATCGGACATCAGTTTCTCGATGTCTTCGTTGCTTTCCAGCGCATTTTTCGGCACTACTTGAATCACGCTCGGCAAGGGATTGCGTTCCAGCGCATTCAACGCATCGCTGAAACCGCTATTGGCTTTGAACTCCTCCAGCGCCTGTTTCTTGCTGATAAATTTAACTTCCATGACGCTACCGTTTTGCTGGATTTGCTCGGCGAGCTTCTGGCCGGCAGCGTCGGTAATGTTGTCGTGCAAAAACAAGGACATCTGATTGCTGGACTCCAGATTGCCGGTCAATTGCTGGATGTTAGCGACCACGATATAAAAACTGCTGGCCAAGGAAATGGCGATGGCCAATACCAGAATGGTCATGGTGGAAGTAAAAGGCGTGCGGCTCAGCCGGCCTAGACTGGAGAACAGTCCATGGGCATGGTTGAGCATATAGGCATGGAATAATTCCAGCAGCCTGCTACCGGTTTGTCTGCGGTGATTGCGTTTCATCGTCAACTCGCTATCAAATGGCCTTTATCGAGCGTCAATACTCGATGGCCGAGATGATTAATCAACTCTATATCGTGGCTGGCTATCAACACCGTCACCCCGACCTGTTTGAATTGCTCGAACATGAACATCACTTCGGCGGACAGATCCGGGTCCAAGTTGCCCGTCGGCTCGTCGGCCAGAATTAATTTAGGTTTATTGACAATGGCTCGGGCGATACCTACGCGCTGTTGTTCCCCACCGGACAGAGCCAAGGGATGTTTCCTTTCCTTGCCTAACAGACCCACTTTATCCAAGGATGCCCGCACCCGCCGCGCCACTTCCTGATGGTTATAACCCGAGACCACCAATGGCAGGGCCACGTTATCGAATACCGTTCTATCGTTCAGCAGTTTGTAATCCTGAAAAATAAGGCCCAGATTACGACGCATGTAGGGAATCTTCCGTTCGCCGATGCGCGTAATATCCTGGCCATCCAGCAACACGCTGCCGCGCGTGCATTGCTCCATCATCGCGATCAACTTCAGCAAGGTACTTTTACCGGCACCGGAACGGCCGGTTAAAAATGCCATTTCGCCGCGATGCAAATGAAAGCTGACATCGGTCAAGGCTTCGCCGGCATCGGGATAGCGTTTGCTTACGTGTTCGAATCTCAACATGGTATCTGGCTACTGCGCATCACTCTTGAACAAACAGGGCATCGACGAAGGTTTGCGCATTGAAATCCTGCAAATCGTCAATCTGCTCGCCCACACCGATAAAACGAATCGGAATATGCAGTTGATTAGCCAGCGCGAATATAATGCCACCCTTGGCGGTGCCGTCCAGCTTGGTCAAGGCAATGCCGGTCAGTTCTACCGCTTCGTTGAATAGTTTAGCTTGCGACAAAGCATTTTGCCCGGTGCCCGCATCCAGTATCAGCAATACCTCGTGCGGGGCTGACTCGTCCAGTTTGCCCATGATCCGTTTGATTTTTTTCAATTCGTCCATCAAGTTGGACTTGGTATGCAAACGTCCGGCGGTATCGGCGATCAATACATCCACCCCTTTGGCTTTGGCTGACTGTAAGGCATCGAAAATCACCGATGCGGAATCGGCGCCGGTATGCTGTGCCACGACTTGAATATCGTTGCGCTCGCCCCAGGTTTGCAATTGCTCGACTGCGGCGGCCCTGAAAGTATCGCCCGCCGCCAACATGACGCTATGGCCTTGTTGCTGCAAGCGTTTAGCCAGTTTACCGATCGAAGTTGTCTTGCCGGCACCGTTAACACCCACCACCAAAATTACGAACGGCCCATCTTGTTTGGGAATTTGCAACGGCAGGCTGCAAGGTTCCAGCATCGCTAATAAATTTTGCTTCAAGGTTTGGCTCAATAATTGGCCGTCGCTGAGTTGATCGCGCTCCAAACTATCGGTCAGCTGTTTAATCAATTGCGTGGTGGTTTCGATGCCCAAGTCGGCCATCAATAATTGGGCTTCAATGTCGGCCAATAACTCCTTGGTCAGCGCCTTTTGCCCGAATGCCAAGCTGCTCAGTACCCCGCCCAGGCCGGTTCTGGTTTTTTTCAGCTGAGTGGTTAAACGCAAATATAAAGAATCTTCGCTGCTAACCTGAGTTACTTCCGCGGGCACCTGTTCGGTTGCAACAGTCTCAGAGGCTTCGAAGGCTACACTTTCGTCCTCGGTTCCCGTGCGATAACGGCTGTAAAATAGAATCCCCAGCAACGGCAACATCAGCAACGCAGCGACCGCATTATGCGCAACGGCCAACGCCAGAGGCAGCTGGTACTTGACGCTAAAAATCCCTAGTGCGATCTGCAGTAATAACAGCATACTGAGGATATTTCCCGCCAACCGCACCGGTTTTGGATGGCGTTCCGAAGTTGCGGACAACATCAAAGCGCTGAGCACCAGGAAAGTGAAAGCAGCCAAAACGCGATGCAATGCCTGTATCGCCATTTTCGCATCGGCGGAAAGACCGCTGTCCCTAAACAGATCCAAAATACTCAGATAATTGCCGCCCGGTAACCATTCGCCGTTACAACGCGGAAAATCGCTACACGCTAGGCCGGCATAGTTGCTACTGACCCACCCGCCCAGCACAATCTGCGCAAGCAAGACCAGTATCGCCAAACCGGTAAATAGGATGGGGCCGGAACGAACCGGCCTTGCTTCGGCAGCCGGATTAAGCCGCAAATAGCTCCAACCTAAAGTCCAAAACGTAAAAAAACCCAACAACAGATGCGCTGTTACGACGCCGGGTCGCGTGCCGGATGTCACCGTCCACATGCCCAAACCGGCTTGCCCGGCTATCAACAGCAATACCAGAGTGGTCAGCATGACTGCAGGCGAACGCGGTTTTTCCCTCCACGCCAATCCAAACCAAACCAACACCAATAGCGCCAAGCCGCCAGCCAAATAGCGGTGGGCCATTTCTTTCCAAGCTTTTGCGGTATCCAAGGCATACTGCGGAAAGACAGCAGCCGCATCGGCTTTAAATTCCGCGCTGTCACTGACGAAAGCCTTGCCGTAACAGCCAGGCCAGTCCGGGCAACCCAAGCCGGCGTGGGTTAAGCGCACATACGCGCCGACGATGATGACTAGCAGCGCCAACAACGCGCAGCACAGAGTTAGTTTTCTGAACATATTTCTAACCGATTTGTGAAATTCTGAGTAACTTGCTTAAGTCGCTTTTGACTTGGTAAGGATCGTAGCCCGGAGCGTATTGCATCATCAGATTTCCTAGTGGGTCCATGATGATCAGCATGCCTTCCGGCAAGGGCTGCGCGTTTAATTGTGTTAACTTTTCCTTTAAGGAGACGGCTGGCAAGGCTTTTAATAAGCGACCGTCATCGCGCCATTCCGCCGGCAGCTGATAAGTTTTTTCAAACAACACCGCCAAGCGGCGAATCCGGGCAATATCCTTACCCATCATCAATGTCAGTTGATGGGTTTTATACAAGGCATCGCGACAGGTTTCCCCGCAGTCCCTCGGCACAGGATTGACCAACACCCAATGGCCTTTCAACTCCTGCATATTTTGCGCAGAAAATGTGTCGTAACCGGAAAATTCATCAGCCGAGGTTACTTGCGGTGGAGTGATCAGCACGCCATTGTTGGTGCCTAGCCTAACGATGTCCGGATTTTTCGCCAAAAACCACGCAAACCCAAAGGGCACGATGGACATGGCGAATATCACTACGATGGTGATGCGGTTTTTTTTATATTGATTATCCACGGTGTATTTTTCGACTGCTAATCCAAATAAATAGGGCTGTTAAGGTCAGCGCTAAGCCGAACCATTGTACTGCATAGGCCCTATGTTTTTCAGGTGGGATTGCCACAGCAATCTTCCATTGCCGTTGATAGCCATCGGGCTGCGCCGAGTCGAGTTCGATCTGATAATCGGCCAACGCATATCCCAACCTATCCGCCAAGAGTTGGCCATCTATTACTTGTACTCTGACCGGCCAAGTTTCCCCCGGAATTTCCGCACCTTTTAATTTCAGACCTGGCTCAGGAAAACGGTTAATTCTGCCACGTACTTGCTGCGTCACAGTGCTGATACCAATGTCCGGCAAAACTTCGCGGGAAGCGCCTAACGGAATCCAACCACGGTTCACTAATATGCCAGGCTGACCGCTATCGGGCAAAAACGGCGTTAAAACCAGGTAGCCGGGTTTGCCGTTTAGCGTTTGGTTATCGATCAAAACCTGATGGTTAATATCGTAGTGCCCAGTCACTAAAACCGGCCGATAGCGCAAAACATCCTTATCTATTCCGGTTTGAGGCGTTAAATCCAAGGCTTCCGCATTGACAGCATCTTGCTGTTGCGCCAGTAAAACCGACTTCTGTTCGCCGCGTCCCAATTGCCAAACCCCCAAACCGCACAACAAACCGAATAACAGCAGGTATCCGCTTAAGGCGAGTAATGAACAACGGAATTCGATACCCCGCATACTAAATTTGATCATCGGTGACTGCTCCTGGGTGGATATGTGCTATTGGCAAGCGTACCTGAATCGCCGAGAATGCAGGTTTTTATTTATTATTGCCGCCATGCTCATCAAAACGCTCACTATCGTCGCATTCCTGGCCATCGTCATCAGCCTCGGGTCCGCGCTGTTTCATATTGTCAAACACAAGGAAGACAGCGATTCGGCCAAGACCGCCAAGGCTTTAACCATGCGTATCGGTCTCTCGCTGGCCTTATTCGTCCTACTGTTCATCGCGTACGCCACAGGCATGGTTCAACCCCACGGCATCGGTGCCCGCATGCATGCCAACCAAAATCCAGCAACTGCAACGTCAAACCCTTAAAAATCGACAAAAAAAAAGCGCGATCCGTAAAGACCGCGCTTTTTCCGGTTTGATTAACAGCTGTTACATCATGTAAACAAACACGAACAGACCCAACCAGACCACGTCGACAAAATGCCAGTACCAAGCGGCTGCTTCAAAGGCAAAGTGGTTTTCCGGGGTGAAATGACCTTTCCAGCTTCTGAACAACACGACCGATAAAATAATTGCACCGACACAGACATGGAAACCGTGAAAACCGGTCAACATAAAAAA
>Ga0160183_111374_pt1 | contig 25537 bp, 26 predicted proteins | sample met14sb_FD_108562 | JGI IMG/M metagenome (GOLD analysis project Ga0160183, IMG submission 108562) | Synthetic bacterial communities of pure cultures from sediment of Lake Washington, USA, under high oxygen condition - MT... | ecosystem: Engineered > Modeled > Simulated communities (microbial... >...
CAAGCAACCAGCAAGCATTGGCTTTGCAATTGCAGAAACAAACGGTGTGGTGTCGGAATATGCTGCTCACCTTTCCATGTAAGGTGGAACATTGATGCTAACCATGGGATCAAGTATTTCTGTACCGGATAGCGATCGGTCAATCAACTTGATCATCCTATTCATTCTTCATTAAATGGAGGTATACATGGCAAACATTTTAGGACTTTCTAATTTGCCTTTGAGCAATGTGGATTCGTCGGTGAAAAGGGAGGCAAAATCGTTAGTCCCCCTTGCCGGAACGTTTTCAGAGGCCTTGGCGCGCGTCAGGGATAGGGAGCCAGCCACCAACCCTGTCGACGGATATAAAAACTTTGCGCTAGTCGTTCCAGAGCCACCCCCATCGACTAACGTGACAACTGGTCATTTTCAATTACCCAGTGCGCGAGCGGCTGAGGAAGGTAGTCTTAACGAGCGTGCATTGGGACTTCGCGCATATCGCCAGGAATTGCTTGCGTCAAATATAGCGAATGCCGACACACCAGATTACAAGGCGGTTGACTTCGATATTCAGGAAGCGCTTCGCACAGGAAAGACGGCAAAAACAGTGGAAGTGAAATACGTCATCCCTAGTCAGGGTAGTGTTGACGGCAACACAGTTGAGATGGATGTCGAGCGGGTCAAGTTCGCAGAAAATGCACTGATGTATGAGTACCACGTAGACCGCGTACGTGGACACTACAAAGACATGGAAGATCTGCTCAAAAATACGCCGTATTGACTAAAGCACGATATTACCTTGACTGATTATACATGGTTTAACTCTCAGCCTCGTGTACCAAACATTACAAAATTGTAATGTTGCGGTCAGCTATTAGTAATATGCCTACCATGATAATGGTAATGGTAATGGTCAAAAGGGTGCAAGCAACAAGCAAGTATTACCTTCTGGCTGACATTTGTCTGTTTTCTTTTTTTTAATTTCGTTAGGAGTTTTTTATTATGAATAAGCACACCATCCACAAAATGATCGCTATCGTCGCCGTTAGCTGTATTGGCTTTATTTCCGCATCGGCCTTCGCTGGACAGGATAGTTTTCAACGGGAAATGACTCAGCGTGTTATACAAGCCAAGCAGAAACTGCAACAAGCCGAGGCCGCGAAGGGCGCTGAGCGTCAGAAGCTCATGGGGGAGCACATGAAAATGATGCAAAGCAATATGAAGAAAATGCAGGCCATGAAACCTAAAGCTGGCATGACCATGCAGGAGCATGAGGACTATATTAACGAACATCAGAAACTGATGGAACAGATGATGGAGCAGATGATGGGTGAACATAAACTGATGATGGACATGGGTGACATGCCTATGGACATGGGCGATATGCACAAGCAATAAATTAAACTTTATCTCAATACGGAGTATCAATCATGGAAAAAAGAATCCTCAATAAATTAATCGCTACTGCATTTATTGCCAGTCTCGGCTTAACGGTTACATCGGCTATGGCTGGCCCTGATCTCATTCAGCAGCAACTTAACCGACAGTTTTCAGAGTCACAGCAGAAGCTGAAGGAAGCTGAAGCCGCAAAAGGGGCTGAGCGTCAGAAGCTCATGAGTGAGCACATGAAAATGATGCATGAAGCAATGACTAAAATGCAAGAAATGACTAAAATGCAAGAAATGAAACCTAAAGCTGGCATGACCATGCAGGAGCATGAGGACTGGATCAAGGAGCACCAGAAGCTCATGGATCAGGTGATGGGGCAAATGATAGAAGAGCATCACATGCTCATGGGTTCAGGTGATAAACACAAGCACTAATGAGTACGCTGGGCGGACTAGGTTCGCCCAGATTAATCTTGTCTAAGAAAGGACGATACAGAAATGAAACGATTTTTGATAATGACACTTGCATGCATTACATTTGGCGGTTCAGCTATACCAGTTTATGCAAATGACGCGCACCATCCCAAGGCTAATGTGCAAAAAAGCTACGTTGTGAAAGGGGAAGTTGTGACCATTGATAAGCCCGCAGACAAGGTAAAGCTGAAACATGAACCTATCCCAGAACTTGATTGGCCCGCCATGACTATGTTTTTTGCGATTGCTGACAAATCGCAATTAGATGTCTTGAAAGTTGGCGATAAGGTCGAATTTGAGTTCGTTAGGAAAGAAGGCGGCGCGCCGTTGATAACGCAAATCAAGACGGTGAAATAAGCAAGTATGGTCGGCCAGGTCGATTCCGGATCGATCTGGCAAAAAATAAAGGTGGAAGAAAAAATGAACAAACCACTGCGCTGGGTGCTGGCCTCGATGGTCACAATAGCACTGTTGCCTGAGTTGGGGTGGGCCGATGATCTGCCCGGTACGTCGCAGACTTCCGTTGCTACGGATACTGGTTTGCAGGAATTGTTGCAATGGGCCGATGCCCACAATCCAGATATTGCTGTTATGAATTATGAGATTGAGGCAGCTGAGGGCCGCATTGTTCCGGCAGGCGCACTGCCAGATCCGGTGCTGCGCGTTGAGTTGATGGATTTTGCCGGTCCAGCCTCGCCGAATGGTTTCAATGTGTTGCCGAATCGGGTTGGTGGAACCAAGTACACCGTGATGCAGAACTTTCCGCTATGGGGTAAGCGTGACATGCGCACTGAAATTGCAACGGCAGGCGTGAGTGAGGCAAAGTCCCGCAGAATTGCTTTGCTTGCCGAGATTCACTCCAAGATAAAAATTGCCTACGCACAGTTATATCAGCCGTTCAATCTAAAAAAACTGAATGAAGAAATTCTGGCATTGTTGCAGGACATCGAGGCTATCACTCGGGTTCGTTATTCTAATGGATTGGTGCCGCAGCAGGACGTGATTCGTGCGCAAGTCGAGAAAACCACATTGCGCTCCGAAATCATTACGCTGGAAGCTGAGCAGAAACAGGCTAGAGCCAGACTGAATGCGATGGCTGGGCGGCCGCAGCATGATATGGTGGCCGAACCTCGGATGCTACGCCGCCTACCACCAGAAAAGTTTGATGCTGCTATGTTGCCAGAGAAAGCGCAGCGCAACAATCCGTTGCTGCGCACTCTGGATGCGCAAATCACAGCGGCCGAAGCCAACCAGCGTTTAGTAAATAAAAACCGCTACCCCGATGTGACGCTGGGAATCGCACCTACCCAGCGTGGCGGCGGTATCGATGGTTGGGAGGCGATGGTTGAAGTCAACATCCCGATCCGCCTCGACACACGCCGCGCCCAAGAATTGGAGGCCAGCGCCATGCTCGGCGCAGCCAAGGAACGACAGCAGTCTTTAGCCAATAATGTAATGGGTGAGCTGCAAGAAACTATTGCGGCATATGAGGCGGCCAGAGAACAAGAGTTATTGGTTACGAATACATTGTTGCCACAGGCGGAGTTGACCTTCCGCTCTGCGCTGGCGGGATACGAAAATAGTAAGGTGGATTTCGCTACACTGCTCGATGCGCAACGTGCGATTAGGCTTGCAAGGCAGGACAAGATCAGGGCGCAAGTGGAGCAAGAAATTCGCCTAGCAGAAATCGAAAGAATGATTGGGGAAGAGTTATGAAGCGTTCGGGAATCTGGGTTGTGCTGGCGCTGGTCGGTATCGCCGTTGCTTCAGGGAGTGGCTACTGGTGGGGTTTGAAGCAGGCAGGCTCGCTGTCGGCAAAAATGTCAGACGCCAGTTCTGTGCCAGCTGAGAGGAAAGTGCTTTACTACCGTAATCCCATGGGCTTACCAGATACTTCGTCAGAACCGAAAAAAGACAGCATGGGCATGGATTACACCCCGGTCTATGCGGATGAAGTGCCAGCCAATTCCACCATAGATAATGGCAAAGCGGATCGAAAAGTATTGTACTACCGCAACCCGATGGGTTTACCCGACACATCTCCCATCCCCAAGCAAGATTCAATGGGCATGGATTACACCCCAGTTTATGCCGATGAGCAATCTTCTTCTGGTCAGGTCAAGATCAGTCCGGACAAGGTGCAGAAACTTGGGGTCAAGACTGAGCAAACTGCATTGCGAGATTTGACCAGAACGGTGCGTGCCGTCGGTCAGTTTCAGTTGGACGAGCGCCGTCTGTCCAGCGTTACAACCAAGTTCGAAGGCTATATTGAGAGGCTTTACGTCAACGCCACTGGTCAACCCGTAAAACGCGGGCAGCCGCTAATGGATGTCTACAGTCCTGAACTGGTTTCCGCTCAAGAGGAGTACTTGGTTGCTTGGAGTGGCCGCAAGTTTCTCAAGAATGGCACAGAGGAGTCGCTGGTTGGCGTTGGCCAGTTGGCAGAAGGTGCCCTCAAGCGCCTGCGCAACTGGGATATTTCCGATGCCCAATTACGGCAACTGCAACAGAACGGCAAAGCCAATCGTACGCTGACTTTGTATGCACCAGCCAATGGTGTAGTGTTAGAGAAAATAGCCGTGGCGGGTATGCGCTTTATGCCGGGCGAGCCGCTGTTCAAGATTGCTGACTTGTCGGCTATCTGGCTACTAGCCGATGTGTTCGAGCAGGATCTTGCACTGGTGCATATTGGGCAGTTGGTGAAAATCAGCGTTGATGCCTACCCTGATAAAGAACTGGTTGGAAAAATTGCCTATATTTACCCAACCGTGACCCCCGAAACCCGCACTGCCAAAGTTCGGATAGAACTGACCAATCCAGGCGGGATGTTAAGACCTGATATGTATGCCAGTGTGCAACTGATTTCTGGCCACAGCAAGGCGCGTGCATTGACGGTGCCGGATTCAGCAGTGATTGATAGTGGTACTAGGCAGATTGTATTAGTGCAACTCGCCGATGGCCTATTCGAGCCGCGAGAAGTCAAGCTCGGTATGCGTAGTGATGGTTACGCCGAAGTACTGCAAGGTCTGAGTGAAGGCGAAAACGTGGTGGTGCGCGCCAACTTCCTGATTGATGCAGAAAGCAACCTGAAAGCGGCGCTGGGTAGCTTCGGCGGGCACAGCGCACACGGCAGCACAAAGCCTGCTGTTGCCGAACCCACTCCGGCACTAGCCATTCCAATACCAGCCACCGGCCACGAGGGACACTGACATGCTTGAACGCATTATCAATTGGTCAGTACGCAACGTATTTCTGGTGCTGCTGGCAACGTTATTCGTGGTCGGTGCTGGCATTTATTCCTTGCTGAAAACACCGCTGGACGCCATTCCGGATTTATCCGACGTGCAGGTGATTGTGTATACCGAATATCCGGGGCAAGCGCCACAAGTGGTGGAAGATCAGGTCACCTACCCGCTGACTACGTCCATGTTATCCGTGCCAAAATCCAAGGTGGTACGTGGCTTCTCGTTCTTCGGCGCCAGTTTTGTTTACGTGATCTTCGAAGATGGCACCGATATTTACTGGGCGCGTTCGCGCGTGCTGGAATACTTGAATAGCGTAACGGGACGTCTGCCGCGCGGTGTATCGCCGACATTGGGTCCAGACGCTACCGGGGTGGGCTGGGTTTACCAGTATGCAGTGTTGGCGAAAAATCGTTCGCTGGAGGAGCTGAGAACCATTCAAGACTGGTACTTGCGTTATCAGCTGACCAAAGCACATGGCGTGGCAGAAGTGGCCAGCGTAGGTGGTTTTGTTAAACAGTACCAGGTCGTACTCGATCCACGCAAATTACAGGCTTATGGTATCTCACCAGCGCGTATTACGCAGGTAATCCGCGACAGCAATCGCGATGTCGGCGGGCGTGTGGTGGAATTGACCGAAACCGAGTACATGGTACGCGGCAAGGGCTATCTGCGTGGCATCGGCGATCTGGAAACATTGGTGGTCAAGGCAGATAAAGGCACACCAGTATTGCTACGCGATGTAGCTAGAGTAGAGCTGACAGCAGACGAGCGACGCGGCTTTACCGAGTTAAACGGTGAAGGTGAAGTAGTTGCTGGTATTGCTATGGCACGCTATGGTCAAAATGCGCTAGAAGTCATCCATAACATTAAAGAAAAGCTCACCGAAATTGCACCTGGCTTGCCGCAAGGCGTCACGGTAGAGACGGTGTATGACCGTTCCGACCTGATTCACCGAGCTATCGACAATCTGAAAACCACGCTGTTTGAGGAAAGCATTGTTGTTGCATTGGTTTGCGTACTGTTCCTGATGCATGTGCGCAGTGCTTTAGTGGCAATCCTGATGCTGCCGGTTGGGGTGTTAATCGCCTTTACGCTAATGCACTGGCTAGGGCTCAATTCCAATATCATGAGCCTGGGCGGCATTGCGATTGCCATCGGCGCCATGATAGATGCCGCCATCGTCATGATCGAAAACGCCCACAAACATATTGAGCGAGCGCCGCCGGACACGCCTCGATTACAACTCATTATCGACGCCTGTAAGGAAGTCGGCCCTGCATTATTTTTCAGCCTGCTGATTATCACCGTTTCTTTCCTGCCGGTATTTACCTTAGAAGCGCAGGAAGGCCGCCTATTTCAGCCTCTGGCCTACACCAAGACCTTTTCCATGGCAGGTGCAGCGTTGCTGTCAATCACATTGGTGCCAGTATTGATGCTGCTGTTTGTGCGCGGCAAGATCATGCCAGAACGCAAAAACCCGGTGAACCGCTTCCTGATCTGGATTTATCGGCCAGTCATTGCCGGGGTCATGCAATGGAAGAAGATCACCATCCTGGCCGCACTATTGGTGCTGGGAGTAACTGTTTTCCCACTAAGCAAACTCGGCAGCGAATTCATGCCGACCCTGAACGAAGGCACGCTACTCTATATGCCGGCCACATTGCCGGGGCTATCCGTCACCAAGGCGGCGGAGATCATGCAGACGCAGGACAAGATCATCAAAAGCTTTCCTGAAGTAGCCTCCGTATTCGGCAAGGCAGGCCGTGCCAATACCGCCACTGACCCGGCGCCAATTGAAATGTTCGAGACGGTGATCAACCTCAAGCCGGAAAGCGAATGGCGCACTGGCATGACCATCGACAAGCTGGTCGCCGAACTGGACAAGGCGGTGCAATTGCCCGGCGTGAGCAACGCATGGACGATGCCGATCAAGGCGCGCACTGATATGCTTTCCACAGGCATCCGTACACCAATCGGTATCAAGGTATTCGGTAAGGACTTAGGCGAAATGGAAAAACTCGCCAAAGATATTGAAGCGGTGGTCAAGACCGTGCCAGGCACTACCAGTGCTTATGCCGAGCGCATCACTGGCGGCTATTACCTCAATATCGAACCTGACCGGCAAGCATTAGCCAGATATGGACTGGCGATTGGCGATTTGCAGGAGGTCATCGGCAGTGCCCTCGGCGGCGAAATGATTACCACTACAGTAGAGGGGCGAGAACGCTTTGGTGTCATCACGCGCTATCCACGCGAACTGCGCTCCGACCCGGATAGTATTGCCCGTCAGGTGCTGGTGCCGACTATGGGTGGGGCACTCATCCCGCTTGGTCAACTGGCGCACATATCCCTTGATAAAGGTCCGCCTAGCATCCGTACTGAGAATGCGCTGCTGTCGGCCTATATCTTCGTCGATATCCGCGGACGCGACATCGGCGGTTATGTGGCAGATGCGCAAAAGGCGGTGCGCGAACAGGTGAAATTTCAGCCAGGTTACTACGCCACTTGGAGCGGTCAGTTCGAGTACATGCAGCGTGCCCAGGCGAAGATGAAAATAGTGATTCCGCTGACGCTGCTGATCATCTTCGTGCTGCTCTATCTCAATTTCCGCCGGTTGACCGAAACACTGATCGTCATGCTATCGGTACCATTCTCGCTGGTAGGCGGCGTCTGGCTGATGTACTGGCTGGGCTACAACATGAGCGTAGCGGTAGCGGTCGGCTTCATTGCCTTGGCCGGGGTGGCGGCAGAAACCGGCGTGATCATGCTGATCTATCTTGATCACGCCTATCAGTCACTCAAGGCGCAACGAGATGCTGAGGGTAAGCCGTTCGCCGTAGCCGATCTTTATGCAGCGGTGATGGAAGGTGCAGTAGAGCGCGTCCGCCCAAAAATGATGACCGTGGTGGCTATCATGGCGGGCCTGTTGCCCATCATGTGGGGTAGCGGCACAGGTTCAGAAGTGATGCGGCGCATCGCCGCGCCCATGGTGGGTGGCATGGTGTCCTCCACCCTGCTGACCTTGATCGTGATCCCGGCTATTTATGCGCTGGTGAAGGAATGGAGCCTTCGAAGGCAGAAGGAAAAATGAGGTGCCGGACGTGCATGCGTTTTACAATCTTATTGAAGCGATAGAAGGCATGTAATGCTTGACCTGTGTGTTGCATGCAGGCTTTAGGATAAAAATTATAGGCTATTGGGTGATTTGGAGATAAAAAATGTACGTGAAAGTTCTGATAGCTGTATTGCTGGTTATTTCTGCATTAGCAGGTTGTGCTTCGACTGATGATTCTTATTCTGGGCGTTCATCCGGTGATAGTAGCTCCGGTCACTCCCATTGACATGAATGCTTGGGATATTCATTAAGAAGTGTGGCAAACGCGGTAGTGTTAGACACCATTTCTGATAGTGGAATATTTAAAAAAGTGGGATAGCTATGCAACATTTGGATAATGATGTTAGGGAGCTTTCTGTGGCCGAACATCAGCTGATTGAGGATGGGCATACTCATCTGGATCAGTTTTTGCGAGAATTGCGTGAGACCTGTTGCGAGTTTTATAGCCTGGAAGGATGTCAGGGGTGTGACAGGGGAAAAGTTGCTTCGTGCCAAGGGCGACTGAACTCATTTGAACATGTTTTTCTTGATTTCGTCATTGAGCACTTCAAAAACGAAGAAAAAATCATGTCCAAAATTTTTAGCAACCAAGATACCAATGAGTGTTTTCGTTTGCATCAGCAAGAGCATGACAAATTGTTGCGAGAGATGCAGAGCCTGATGCATAAGTTGTCCACCGAAAGTGATCGAGGCCATACAGCGGTAGCGATTAGAGAGTTTCACTATCGGGTTACGGAACTGTTTGGTAAGCATGCGCGCATGTTCGACGATCCCTTCATACGTCAACTAAAGGGCGGTAAAAAGTAATTGGTGTGCAAAGCGCAAGATGACATGTATAGATAGATATTTTTTTAACCAATTTTTTTGAGAAAACAGAGATAACCAATGCCTGAAATTATTCCTAATCTGCATCCATTAATGGTGCATTTTCCCGTTGCGCTGATTAGCATTTCTGCAATCTTTCACGTGGCGGCAATCGTAACGCGGGGTAAAGCCTGTGCCACGCATTGCGCCGTTCTTGCCCATACCACGCTGTGGCTGGGCGCGCTGGCGGCGCTGCCAACGGTCTTTTTCGGTTGGCAGGCATTCAATAGCGTGAATCACGATGAGGTCAGTCACCTCGCCATGCTGCTACACCGCACTTGGGCGCTGTCTACGTTGGCGGTACTTGTGGTTTTGGCAGGCTGGGATGCCTGGCGCAGTAAGTTGGATGCAATGCCTGCCTGGTGGTTCGCTGGCGCCGTGATTGGCGCATGGGGCATGGTCGCTACCACTGCCTGGCATGGCGGGGAACTGGTTTATCGGCACGGGCTGGGAGTGATGTCGTTGCCTGTCGCGGAAACTGGGCATGCACAAGGCCAAGAACATGGCTCTATGTCGCCCGGCGAGAAAAATACGCATACGAATGCAATGCCCGAAGGCAAGGCTCAAGAGCATTCCCAGCATGAGCATATGCACTAAACTTGAACAGGGTAAAACTATGAAGCTATTGGCACGAATTTGCACTGCGACGATGTTATTCAATTCTGCCGGCACTACAATCCAATTGGAATAGTGACGAAACCACAAATTAAGGAGAATCTAAAATGAAACTAACATTTCTTGGTGCAACAGGGACTGTGACGGGCTCTAAATATCTACTCAATTGTGGTTCAAAACGCATATTGATTGATTGCGGACTATTCCAGGGCCTTAAGCAATTGCGATTGAAAAACTGGGATAAATTGTCAATTAACCCAAAAGATGTAGATATAGTGGTATTAACGCATGCCCATATCGATCACACTGGGTATCTACCATTGTTTGTTAAAAATGGATTTTCTGGCAAGGTCTATTGTAGCGAGGCAACACGTGATTTATGCAAAATTCTGTTACCTGATTCTGCGCATCTACAAGAAGAAGAAGCGGAGTATGCTAACAAGCACGGGTTTTCCAAGCACCATCCAGCGTTACCGCTCTATACAAAAGAAGATGCACAAAGAGCACTTGAACTACTGACGCCCGTTGATTTTGAGCAGGACGTTGATCTAGGGGATGGCCTGACAGTAAGATTTTCGCCCAATGCACATATTCTGGGGTCTGCTTTTGTGCGCATTCATGACCAGAAAACGTCTGTTCTATTTTCAGGGGACATTGGACGTCCTCATGACATTTTGATGAAAGCCCCCGTGCGTATCAAGCAGGCTGATTACCTAGTGCTTGAATCTACTTATGGCAATCGATTGCACGATACCAGTGACCCGCAAATTAAGCTAGCTGCAATTATCAACCAAACAGTAAAACGCAAAGGCGTTGTAGTTATACCGGTATTTGCAGTGGGTAGAGCGCAAGAGTTGCTTTATTACATTCATCTACTCAAATCATCAGGTGTTATACCTGATATCCCAGTATATTTAAATAGCCCAATGGCGGTAGATGCCACCGCGATATTTCATAACCATCGTGGCGAGCATCGCCTGACGCCAGAACAATGTGATGCACTATGCCACACAGCTCACATGGTGAATAGCGTCGAAGAGTCTAAACGGCTTAATGAAACCCAAGGCCCGATGATTATCCTTTCAGCAAGTGGGATGGCTACTGGCGGGCGAGTTGTACATCATTTGAAGGCTTTTGCACCTAACCCCAACAATACCATCCTGTTTGTTGGCTTCCAGGCGGCGGGTACGCGTGGGGCTGCAATGCTGGACGGAGCTGAAAGCATCAAGATACATGGCGAATATGTGCCGGTACGTGCTGATGTTGAGTATGTTTCCAACCTTTCCGCACATGCTGATTATTCAGAAATCCTGGATTGGCTAGGTGGTTTCGAAGTTCCGCCAAAGAAGACATTCATCACCCACGGTGAGCCGATTGCGGCAGATGCAATGCGGATTCATATTGAAGAAAAACTGCATTGGCAGGTAGTGGTGCCGGATTATCTTGAAACAGTAACTTTAAATTAAGCCTTTATATTTCCCCATGATAGGCATACCTACTGAAATTTTTAACAGGAGAAACCCCATGAAACTATGGATACGCATTTGTGCTGTCGCGCTAACATTAAACTCAGCTGTTGCCCTCGCCGGACAGGCTATCACCGTTTACAAAAGTCCGACCTGCGGTTGTTGCGAAAAATATGTCAGCTACTTGAAAGAGAACGGCTTTGCAGTCAAGGCCATCAACCAAAGCGATATGGATAGTGTCAAGAAACGTTACGGCGTGACGCGCGTCGCCAGTTGTCATACTGCGCTGATCAATGGCTATGTGGTTGAGGGCCACGTACCGGTGAGCGCCATTAACAAACTGCTCAAGGAGAAACCCGCTATTACCGGCATTAGCGTGCCCGGCATGCCTATGAACTCACCGGGGATGGGGGAAATGAAGAAAGGGACATTAACGGTTTATCGGATCCCGAGAAACGAAGAGGCTCTTAAAGTTTATTCTGTTGAATGAGAATCTAATTGATGACTTTTGGAGAATGTTTTTGAGACTTACCCCTTACGAATTGAAGAAATCTATTGCAACTCGCTTGCTGGCTGCATGGGTGGTTCTCTCAATAGTGTTGGGAATAGGTTCCTATTATTTTGAATCCAAACAAATTGATGCTTTTGTTTTCAGTCTGGCAGCCCAGGCTGCAAAACATTTTAACAATCCCGAAAACGAAGCAGCTTTTTTAGGGAATCTGAATCAGCATCGTTCAGTGGTCGAGAGGTTTCTCAAAGACTCCAGATTTGCCGGTATTCGTCTGTTTGGGAGTAACAAGAAACTTGAACTTGAAACGTGGAAAACAGATGAAAGCAGATTGCTGAGTCGAATAGAAAAGCATCGCCATACCTTCCCTAATGAAGGTGACAGTCATTACAACAAGATTATAGACGGTGGAAATCTTTACGTTCAGATTGTTATTCCCCTAACGTCATCAGATAAGAGAATCTATGGCTATTTTGAAGGGATATATGAGATTGATTCAATCACTGTCGCTACACTTGAGCAACGCATCATAACTTCTTTATTGATTATTGTGATGGTCATTGGGATAACAAGTCTCGTGTTATATCCGTTCATTCTGTCCCTCAACCGGGAAGCCACTAATCTTTCTGATGAATTGCTGCAATCAAATCTGGAGCTATTGCAGTCGCTAGGCAGCGCGATTGCTAAGCGCGATTCTGATACGGATGCTCATAATTATAGGGTAACTCTTTATGCAATCAGGCTTGCTAAAACCATGGGTAGGAGTAATGCAGAGATTGAATCGCTGATTGTTGGCGCCTTTCTGCATGATGTAGGCAAAATCGGTATTTCCGACCAGATTTTATTAAACCCAGGAAAATTGACTCATGATGAATTTGAAATCATGAAGACCCATGTCATCCATGGCAAGGAAATTATCCAGCACTCAAAATGGCTTAAATGTGCCCATGATGTTGTACTTTTTCACCATGAAAGATTTGATGGTACTGGGTATCCCCAAGGCCTCAAGGGCAAGGATATACCGATAAATGCTCGGTTGTTTGCTGTTGTTGATGTATTTGATGCATTAACTTCCAAACGACCTTACAAAAATTCTTTGTCATTCTCCGAATCAATGAACATATTGCATGCAGGATCAGGCAGTCTTTTTGATCCTGGAATTCTCGTAGTATTTGAGCGCATTGCACCTTTTCTCTATGAAGAGTTTTGTCATGCAGATTTAAGTTATTTGCAGCGCATATTGAAAGACTCTTTAACAAAATACTTTCATCGAGATTACTCAAAAAAACTAAAACAAGGGGGACTTCAAAATGAGTTCATGGCATCAACAATCGATTCCTGAAGTTGTGAGTCAGCTTGCGACTGATATAGAGCAAGGTCTTACCGATGAAGCTGTTACCACAAGGCTCGCAAGTTATGGAGCCAATAAATTACGAAAAGGTAAGCGATTCTCGGCATTCTCCATTTTTATAAGCCAGTTTAAAAGTCTGGTTATTTGGGTTCTTATAGGCGCTGCTGCTGTTTCTGCGTTATTAGGGGAAACTACTGACGGAATAGCGATTATTGCTATTGTAATTTTGAATGCAGTGATTGGCTTTTTCCAGGAGTATCGTGCTGAAAAAGCTGCTGCTGCACTAGCTAATCTTACAGCACCTCATTGTCGCGTAGTACGAAATGGTCATAGTAATGTGATTGCCTCTACTGAGGTCGTACCGGGTGATATCTTACTACTTGAGGGTGGAGATCTGGTTGCTGCGGACGCACGTTTGATAGAAACGTCTGTACTTCATGTTAACGAAGCTCCGCTAACAGGTGAATCGCAAGCAGTTGGAAAATCTACAGACATCTTAGCTCCAGCAACGCCGTTAGCTGATCGAAAAAATATGGTTTTTCTTGGCACCAGTGTAACAGCCGGAACTGGTCTTGCTCTGGTGGTCAATACTGGCATGGAGACGGAGCTAGGTCATATCGCAAAACTTCTTGAAACAGCCGAAAGCGGCAAGACTCCATTGCAACATCGACTCGACCGAGTGGGACGCGCACTGTTATGGGCTTGTTTGGGCATTGTTATATTGATTTTTGGGCTTGGATTATTAAGAGGTATCGAGCCATTTGAGCTTTTCCTGAGCGCTGTGAGTCTTGCAGTAGCAGCTATTCCTGAAGGATTACCAGCTGTAGTGACAGTAGCTCTAGCTCTAGGTGTGCAACGCATGATACGACGCAATGCATTAGTTCGTCATTTGCCGTCTGTAGAAACGCTGGGGTGCGCTGAGGTTATTTGTACAGACAAAACCGGCACATTAACCTTAGGGGAAATGACTGCCCGTAAACTCATTACTTCGGAGAGTCTGTATCGTCTGAGCGGTGAAGGCTATTCTACTGAAGGCGCATTTTTTGTAGGTAACACAGAAACTCTATCAACGGATAGCCCTGAGCTTTTTGCCCTACTACGCGCTTCGGCAGCCTGTAATGATGCTGAGTTGACTCTCATAGATAACCAGCCTGGAGTGATTGGCGATCCTACTGAAGGGGCGCTACTGGTTGCAGCCGCAAAAGGCAATATTACCCGTGAGTCTATCGAGGCTGATATGCCACGAATTGCTACCGTGCCTTTTGACTCTGACCGTAAACGTATGACTATCATACGTCTAGTGGATAATCAGTCCTGGGCATTCGTCAAAGGCGCACCTGAAGTTATTCTTAGTCGTTGCACAATGATACGCACTAGTCATGGCGTGAGGGAGTTGACCGAAGATGACCGTATCAGGCTAACTGAGGCCAATACCTTGCTCGCGAATGATGCTTTACGTGTCCTTGCAGTTGCTGAACGCTCATTGGATGGTATCGATTTTGACAGGAGTGCGTCTCTGAATGATACAGAGATTGAAGCCGAGTTAGTGCTTTTAGGGCTGGTGGGTTTGCAAGATCCTCCGCGTGCTGAGGCAAAAGAGGCGGTAGCCAAGTGTATACGCGCTGGCATCAAGACGGTGATGATCACCGGCGATCATCCAGATACGGCAAGAGCCATTGCTAATGAACTGGGTATTTTGAATAAAGGCGATACAGTTCTAGTAGGTGTCGAACTTGATTCTCTAGATGACGAGGCACTCAAGGAGCGTGTCTCTCAAGTCTCAGTTTATGCGCGTGTGACAGCCGAACATAAACTTCGTATTGTGCGTGCCTGGAAAGCTCGGGGAGTCGTTGTCGCGATGACCGGGGATGTGGTTAACGACGCTCCCGCAATCAAGGAGGCCTCTATTGGCATAGCGATGGGTATTACCGGTACAGAAGTGACTAAAGGTGCCGCCTCTATCATCGTCACAGATGACAACTTTGCATCAATTGTCGCTGCTGTTGAAGAAGGCCGTGGCATCTATGACAATATCGTTAAGACCCTAGAGTATTTGCTGGCAGGTAATGCCGGCGAACTTATTGTGATGTTGACGGCAATTATTTTGGGTTGGCCACTGCCGTTACTACCTCTACATCTCCTTTGGATTAATCTGGTGACTGATGGTTTACCAGCGCTTGCCTTGGCTACCGATCCAATTGATCGAGGTGTGCTAAACCGCCCGCCAAGACGCTCACAGTCCGAGCTGCTTAACCTTGACTTCCTGAAAAGAACGCTCTTTGCAGGGTTTCTGACAGCCGCAGTTACCCTTGGAGTGTTCTTTTATGAGTTCAAGATCGTTGGTAGCGGTCTTGATCAGGCGCGAGATGCTGCTTTTACTGCGCTTGTGATTACCGAATTACTGCGCGCGTTCGGGGCTCGGAGTGAAGAGCGGACTGTCTGGCAGATGGGGCTGTTCTCCAATATGCGGTTATTCTTAATAGTAGCAGTAAGCTTTGGATTGCAGCTTGCGATACACCATGTGCCTACCTTTCAAACCTTGTTCCAGATTGAACCTGTTACTTTGCATCAATGTGTTTCCTGGTTTGCAGTTGGATTCATACCCTTGATCATTCTGGAATTGAAAAAAGTGATTCGTATGCGAGCATCTGAAATTCGTTCATGATGAGTTTCTGTGCGCTATATGTTTTATTAGCTGTAAGTGATTTTTGACAGAGTTAACCATTAATGAGATTGCTATGAATAAACAAAAATACGATGTAACTCGCGACCCCGTTTGCCTGATGACAATTAATCCCCGCCATGCAGAAGCAATGACCGAATACAAGGGGCAAGCTTATTATTTCTGTTCGGAAGGCTGCCGCCAGAAGTTTTTATCCCATCCTGATATTTTCATTGATAAAGCACCTGGTATGAGATTAACAGTGGGAGTGATGGGCTCTGCGAGCGGGGAATTTGCGGCTGATATCAAAGTGCTGGTCTATGCCTTGGGTCAGGATATTGCAGATCGAGGATTCGTATTGATCACTGGCGCTTGTCCCGGGCTCCCTTACGAATGCGCTCGTGGCACAAGAAGTAAGGGTGGATTATCCATGGGAATATCACCGGCACTTAGCCTTGATGAGCATGTACATAAATATTCCTCGCCAGCAGATGTCTTTGATGTGATTATCTACACAGGTAGTGGGCTAATGGGACGAGAAGTCATCAATATTCGTTCAAGTGACATGGTTGTAATCGTGGGTGGAAGCTCCGGAACGTTAGGTGAGTTCGCAATCGCCTATGACGAGGGAAAGATAATAGGTGTGCTTGAAGGCAGTGGTGGTATCACGACACAATTGCCCCAATTGGTCACCAGTTTTGGCAAGAACACAGGTGCTCAAGTGATTTATGAGTCTGATCCCCATCTGCTTATTAGTAAGCTGGCTGAGGCATATACAGCGCATCACTATAAGCATCCATCCTGTTTTTGCGATGGGACGCATGCCAGCGTTGGCTAAGCTTTTAAGTTATGCACGACTGAAGCTATTAGATGTCGAACTAATTAAAGGAGTGTAAACATGGACAAATTAAATCCTTGGCGAGTTGGTAGCGCGACTGGATTATCAGCGGCTATGATCAATTTGATATGTGCGGCCGCAGTTTATTTGTTTCCAGTTGCAACGATCAATTTTGTTAGCTCGTGGGCACATGGCTTCGATTTAAATATACTCCTCAGTAAGACTCAATTAACCTTTGATGGAATTGCTGATGGCATATTCAATGTAACACTGACAGGATTTCTGATCGGCGTGTTGTTCGCCTTATTTTATAACTTAGTGGGATTCTGCCCAAAATGCCGTTAGCAATTTTTGAAGGGAACTATCATGGCAATTGATCCAGTATGTGGAATGAACGTAGAAGAAAAATCAGCAGCAGGCAATGCTGTACATTCGGGGACGACATATTATTTCTGCTCTCCCAAATGCCAGCATGAGTTTGAAGCTGATCCAGCCAAGTATGCAGGGATCGGCAAGACAGCTCACACCCATGATCACGCTCAACACCATGACCATGGCATGGCCGAGACAAAAACATCAACAGCAGCTGGAGAAAAGGCAAAAGACCCTATCTGCGGCATGATGGTAGACAAATCCACAGCGCTAAAAACAGAGCGTGCCGGAAGAGCCTACTACTTTTGCAGCGTAGGTTGCCAGCGCACCTTTGAGTCACCGGAGCAGGAACTTAAATCCATGCGTACCCGAGTCATGATTGCAATGTCCGGAGTGCTGGTGTTGGCTGTCATGCGTGCTGCTGTATTTCTTGGGCTTGCCGGTGGTGCGATGACCTTGAGTTGGGTGCCTGTTGACGCACTGCCGTGGTTTACCTGGGGAGTGTGGATGATGATACTGGTCACACCGGTACAATTCATCGGTGGTTGGGGCTTCTACAAAGGAGCATGGAACGCAGTTCGCGCCCGCAACATCAATATGGATTTCCTGATTGCGCTCGGTACCTCGGTCGCGTACTTCTATAGCGTCGCGGTAGTGTTCTTCCCTAATGTGTTGCCAGTGGCGGTAGATCAGCGGCAATCTTACTTTGAAGTGTCGGCAGTCATCATCGCCTTCGTGCTGCTCGGAAAGTACATGGAGGAAATTATCAAAAAACGTTCTTCAGCAGCAGTGCGCAAACTGCTGGATCTCAAACCTGCGACCGCACATGTCATCCGCGATGGTCAGGAGATGGAAGTGCCCGCAGAAAGTGTAATGTTAGATGAAATTATCGTGGTGCGCCCCGGTGAGAAGGTTCCCGCTGATGGTGTAGTGTTTGAAGGCAGCTCCTCAGTCGATGAAGCTATGCTCACCGGCGAATCAATGCCGGTGGAAAAATCACCAGGCAGCGCAGTAATCGGAGGAACCATCAATCGTACCGGTTTGTTCCGCTTTAAGACGACGCGAGTTGGCGCAGAGACCGCGCTCGCACAAATCATCAAACTGGTGGAAGAAGCGCAGGCTTCCAGCGCGCCTATCCAACGTCTCGCCGACCAAGTGGCCAGTTATTTTGTTCCAACAGTAGTGCTGGTCGCGTTTTCCGCTTTTGTGGGTTGGTGGTTGATGGGTAATTTCCCACAGAGCCTGATGGCTTTTATCGCGGTACTGATTATTGCCTGCCCATGCGCTCTCGGCATTGCCACCCCGGCGGCGCTGATGGTTGGCGTAGGCAAGGGAGCTGAAGCCGGTATCCTGATTCGTGGCGCAGAAGTCTTGGAGCGCGCAGAAAAGCTCACCACAGTGGTGTTCGATAAGACCGGGACGCTCACCCGTGGTGAGCCTAATGTCACAGATATCATAGCTATTGGCAGTCAGCCGGAGGAAAATATTCTGCGCGCCGCCGCCGCGGTAGAGGTCGGCTCGGAGCATCCTCTTGGCGAAGCAATCGTGCGTGCTGCGAAACACCGCGAACTCGTGTTACCTAAGGTGGAGAACTTCGAAGCCATTCCCGGCCATGGCATCCGCGGCAGCGTAAATGGCATGGTCACGTTTCTCGGCAACCGAAGGCTGTTCGAACGAGAAGGTATTGATACCAAGGCTGCGGAAGAAATCATGGCAAAGCTGGAAGCTCAGGGGAAGACTGCGATGCTGGTCGGTCTTGAGGGCGCTCTTGCCGGTGTCTTAGCTGTAGCTGACACCCTCAAGCCAGAGGCCAAAGATGCTATCGCTGAGCTTATGAAAGAAAATGTGGAAGTCATCATGCTGACTGGTGACAATCGTCGCACCGCCGAAGCTATTGCTAAAGAACTAGGTATTAAGCACGTCATTGCTGAAGTGCTACCCTCAGATAAGGCTAAAGTCATTCAGGATTTACAGAAACAAGGTAAATCAGTCGCCATGGTTGGCGATGGCGTCAACGACGCGCCTGCGCTGGCAGTTGCCGAAATCGGTATCGCACTTGGTTCCGGATCTGATGTAGCTAAGGAAACCGGCGGCATCGTTCTCATCAAGAATGATGTGCGCGACGTAGTAGCGAGCATACGTCTGTCACGCGCCACCATGCGCAAGATTAAGCAGAACTTGTTCTGGGCTTTTATCTACAACGCTATTGGTGTGCCAATTGCGGCATTCGGCTTTCTTAACCCCATTATCGCGGCAGCAGCGATGGCGTTGAGTTCATTGTCAGTGATTGTGAATTCAGCGTTACTTAAACGAGCCAAGCTTTGAATCTATGATTAATTAAAAGTTAATGATAGGTGTTGTTGATTCCGCTTACATCATGAAAGGAGACTGAGATGTACTATTTTTTGATTCCACTCCTAATAGGCTTTGTGTTTGCAGGCTATAGCGCGTTTACAGCTGCCTTTTCTCGTTCGTGGGGTGTAAATGGTGGTCGGCTGGTTACCAGCCTGTTGCGTAATATGTTAGGTATACCGCTCTACGGTTATGGCCTTGTGCTTGCCTGGTGTGAAACTTCAACCTTGATATTCAATTTGGGTGCTATAGGGCAAGGATTAGGCTGGCTTTTGGTAATCGCAGGTGCCGTACCAATCATTGTAGGTCATTTGCAGCTTGGATGGCGTACACATATGCCTTCTATAAATGATTCACTGATGGATAAAGGACTTTACGCTTATGTTCGGCATCCTATATATGCCGGCGGTCTGATTGTTTTTATTGGACTTGCATTAGTGCATTTCACCGCACCATGGTTAATGGCATCTATCCTGTCCATCATGTTTTTTACAGTGATGGCTAAGTTAGAAGAAGTTGATTTGTTGCAGCGGATGCCAAAATATAGTGATTACATGATTCGAGTGCCAGGTTTTCTGCCGATCTTTGCGAATGATACCCTCAGCCGATGGGTGTGGATATGTCCAGCATTAGGATTGATATTAGCAACGTTGGTATTTTATATGTGGTGATTTACCTTATGGACATCATTTGTCGGCGCACTGATGCTTGTATGTCCAAGCATCATTTTATGGGGATTGGCAACCTTACGAAACTAACAACTATTACACCTAACTGCATATGAAGGGGTAGCATCATGAACGACGAGCATGAAACGAAACATCTTTCCAGAGGGCAATGGGTATTCTATGGATTTCTGATATTTGCCGGATTGCTACTCTTCACAGAACACCGCGCCCATGTTCTTGGTTTTCTGCCTTACTTGATTTTGCTTGCTTGCCCTTTGATGCATTTATTCATGCACCATGGGCATGGTGGCCACAATCATCATCATGAAACAAAAGAGGGAGAACAAAAATGAATGCACCATCTTCTGATTATGGCTTGTGGCCACTGGTCATCATTAACTCTCTAGTATTCATCATCTTCGCTTTTAGTTTTGCCAAACCACAGAGTAAGCGTGACTGGCGAACATTCAGTGCGTTTTCAGCATTCCTGGTAGCGTTATTTGTTGAGATGTACGGCTTCCCACTAACCATCTATCTTTTGTCTGGCTGGCTTACAAGTCATATTCCTGGAATCGACCCATATTCACATAATGCAGGACATTTACTAGAAGATCTGTTTGGCTGGGGCGGCAATCCGCACTTTGGCCCATTCCACTTACTCAGCAACGCCCTGATTATTGCTGGTTTCTTTTTGCTCTCTGGTGCTTGGCGCGTGTTGTACAATGCTCAACGCAAACATAGGCTAGCTACGACTGGACCATATGCACGTATTCGTCATCCACAATATGCTGCGTTCGTGATGATCATGTTTGGATTCTTACTACAATGGCCAACGATAGTAACATTGCTAATGTTCCCGATTTTGACCTACATGTACACCCGGCTGGCTAGAATCGAAGAGAAAGAAGCTTATGCTGAGTTTGCCGAGGAGTATTCGAAATATGCTGCTAATACACCAGCATTCTTTCCGCGGCTCCGGCAAGGTTGAATCTCCACTAGTTTACTAAACGCCTTTGAGAGCTGTAATTCCTATTAGCAAGCTTAATGATATGTGAGAATTAAAAAAATTAATGCCATAGGTAAAACTATTGATTAATCTACTATTACACAATTTTTATCTGAGACACATGATCGATAGCATGCAAAGCTCCAGTTAGCAGGGCTTGTTCGCTTTTTAACATATTTTCCCATGCTGCATTCCCATCTTTTGCAGCCTTGTGAAGATGAACAAAATTGCGTACTTCATGCATCGCTTTTACAGCGAGCCAAATATCGGCAACCTCAGGTCTTGGAGCACCATTTTGTTCCCAAGCTTTAATAACATTTCCAAATGTTCTTCGACGTGGTTCATCATTCAAAGGATAAGCTTTTGCTTCTGCAAGTACACGAAGTGCAGCTTCAATAATTGATGCTGCAATTAGAACAGCTGCTTTAACTGCAGCGGCTCGTACTGACAAGCCAAGCTCATATACGTAAGTTGGATTAGCGAGCCGACCGGCTTCAGTATGACGAAGATTTTCAAGCATATAAAGGTGAAAGTTTAAATATTGTTCTTCAGCAGCAATCGAATATCTAATGTCTTCATCAGGAATGTGTTGCCACTTAAATGTAGCAACTGGTTTCAATGACGGGATTGTGAAGGTTGGATTAATAAAGTAAAAATCTGCTGCCATGGTTAGTGCCTAATAGATATTAATAATGTGTATTTGTATACTAATGCTTGGCATTATAAATTGATGACGATTTAACAATTTATTTAATAAGGACGGCAATAAAATGGTTCATGAAACTGACGAATTAAGAAACCCCAATAATATCCATGATCCTGTCCCCAGAACTGAAAACCTCGTTATGGACTACCCACACTCACTGACACTGACATTATATCGGTGCTAACTTATATCAATAGTAAGTGGTCTACTGAGAAGAGGGCAATCCAGAAACGCATACAGTAAGAACTCAGTTCCAACCACAGTAATTTATAACGCTGGTTGATAGCCACCATCGGTCATGGCCTTGATAATAGTAGCTTCAGGAATTGCTGTTTCTACTCTAACCATTTTGGTAGATATGTCAGCATCTATCGTGGCTGCATCATCAACTTTTTTGATTGCGTTCGTAATATTTCTTACACAACCACCGCAACTCATTTTGGGAATATGAAATTGATACATAGCAAGCGTCCTTTTAAAAATGATAGAAGCCTTAACAATAAAACTTCCAACTGTTGGAAGGTCAAATAAAAAATTAATTCATTATGGGCTTTACCTTACCATCATTGGAATCTTTACCATGGGATCTCATCATTCAATAAAAGAGGTGATTCATGTCATCCCATAATCATTCTGTCGATATCGCCGTAACAGGGATGAGTTGCGCTTCGTGCGTCTCTACGGTGGAAAATGCATTACGGAAATTGACGGATGTCGAGTCTGCTAGCGTTAATCTTGCCACCGAGCGTGCACATATTGAATTGGCAAATGACATCCCACATCAAAACATTGTAAAAGCGGTTGTGGATGCAGGGTATGGGGCATCTATAATTTTATCTGAACAAGGTCATGCGCATCCTCATGAAGAAGACTCCGCGACTGGCATAAAAATTCTCATCGCTGCAATCCTTAGTTTTCCGCTAATTACACCTATGTTACTTAGGCTTGCAGGTATTGATTGGAATCTGCCTGTATGGTTTCAATGGTTACTTGCAACACCTGTTCAATTTTATTTTGGCGCAGGATTCTACAAATCTGCCTGGCGAGCTGTATTAAATAAATCCGGCAATATGGATTTGCTGGTGGCAATAGGCACAACAGCTGCCTATGCTTTATCAGTCTATATGCTGCTACAAGGACATCAACACCTCTATTTCGAAGCGTCCAGCGTAGTCATTACACTCGTGCTGTTAGGTAAATGGTTAGAGAGACGTGCCAAGCATCAAACCACCGAAGCCATTAGGGCATTACAACAGTTACGTCCCGAAACAGCCCGAATAAAACGGGAAGGTGAAGAACTGGAAATACCGCTTGCTCAAGTGTCTTTGAATGATGTCGTCGTCGTTCGACCTTGGGAGCGTATACCGGTCGATGCCATTATCCTGGAAGGTCATAGTCACGTGGATGAATCGCTGATGACGGGTGAAAGTGCTCCTGTCCATAAAAAAGTCGGTGACAAAGTGATAGGGGGCTCAGTCAATAGCGATGGATTGCTCGTCATTCAAACAATCGCAATCGGCGCTGAAACGGCACTGTCACGCATTATACGATTGGTAGAAGACGCTCAAGCAGCTAAACCGGAGATTCAACGTCTAGTCGATAAAGTAAGTGCTGTGTTCGTACCCATCGTCATCATGATTGCTCTCGGCACATTTCTGGCTTGGGGGCTTTACACAGGCAATTGGGAACAGGCCATATTGAATGCCGTCGCTGTGTTGGTGATCGCCTGTCCTTGTGCGCTTGGCTTAGCAACTCCTACAGCCATCATGGCAGGGACCGGCGTTGCCGCACAACATGGCATTCTCATCAAGGACGCCAATGCTTTAGAACTTGCACACAGCATCACCCAGGTAGTATTCGACAAAACCGGTACGCTCACAGCAGGTAAACCTGTTCTATTGTCTGCAAAAGCCATCAATGGCCAAGATGACAGGATGCTGGAACTTGCAGCTGCAATCGAGCAAAATAGTTCGCACCCACTCGCCAAGGCGGTTGTGGATCAGCTTGCAATGAGGGGCAAAACACCATCCTTATCAACCTCGGTGAAAGAGCTGCCTGGGCGGGGGTTGCAGGGGCAAGTGGATAGTAAAATGATCTATGTAGGTAATGAACGTTGGATGACAGAGCTTGGGATTGATATGGGCACACTGACTGATATTTCTATGGAATTTCAGAATACTGGAAAAACCATCTCATGTGTTGCGGTGCGTGAGGGTGCTGCAGAACCATCATTACTTGGGATGCTTGTATTTGGTGATGAAATCAAGCATTCGTCAAAACAAGCTATTTCTGGCTTACGCCTCAAAAACATCAAAACATTGCTACTTACCGGAGACAATCGTATCAGCGCAGAGCATGTCGCTCAAGAGCTTGGCATCGATATGGCGTTAGCTGAGCAAACGCCAGAATCCAAAGCCAGCACGATTGCATCTATGCGCCAAAAAGACCAGGTGATTGCGATGGTAGGCGATGGTGTTAATGATGCACCTGCGCTAGCTGCCGCTGACGTAAGCTTCGCCATGTCTACAGGAACAGATGTTGCGATGCATACTGCAGATATCACCCTGATGCGCTCAGACCCTAGCTTGGTGGTGGATACCATTGATATATCCCGCAGAACTTATAGCAAAATAAAGCAAAATTTATTCTGGGCCTCAATCTATAACCTTATTGGAATACCGCTAGCGGCATTAGGATTATTGAGTCCAGTCATCGCTGGCGCCGCGATGGCGTTCAGTTCAGTGAGTGTAGTAACCAATGCCTTAATGTTGAAACGCTGGCAGCCATCACGTCATCAGAAAAAGGATAGCTAAATGAATGCTGATATATTGAATATCGGACAGGCTGCAGAAGCTTCAGGTATCTCCGCCAAAATGATTCGTCATTATGAAGACGTTGGTCTTGTACCACCCGCATCAAGAACATTCTCCGGGTATAGAACCTACAATCATCGTGATGTGCATATGCTGAGGTTTATCAAACATTCGCGTGACTTAGGATTTTCGATTAAACAGATTGGCGATTTGTTGAGTTTATGGCGTGATCAAAACCGCCCAAGCAGCAAAGTCAAATCGATGGCGACCGAGCATATTGAAATGCTCGACCGGAAGATACGAGAATTGAGTGCGATGAAGTCGGAACTGACACGTCTAGTGAGCTGTTGTCATGGTGACACACGGCCTGATTGCCCAATTTTAGATAAACTGGCTCAAAATAAATAATCGCTGTTAATTGGAAAAAATATTAATAAATTATATTGATAAAAACGCTTGACCTTACCACTGTGGAAAGCTTCAAGATACGAACTATGTCCTGATAAATTTAGTCAGACATATATAGAAACATGAATTGATCAAAACCAAGTAAACAATACAAAATGAAATACTGGCTTAAATTATTTGTGATCATAGCACTTGCTATCACAATCCCTTTACAAGCGGTTGCAGGTCTGACTATGCCGTCTTGCAATATGTCCAAAGATACCATGGCAGCCAGCATGGCTATGAATGCGGGCCATAATAATGTGACTATGAGTCAGTCAGATGCAAAAGCCGCTAGCAGTGACATGATTGATAAAAACTGTTGTGATATGAGTGGAAACAAAATATGCTCAGATCAAAAATGCGCTATCTGCCATTTAAGCATCTTACAATTACCTGATACAGACTTGCTCACAGTACCTGAAATTTTAGCGACTACTTACTTCGATTTGATTAACGACAATTATCAAACTTTCCCCTCTGGCTTGTTTCATCCCCCCAAACATCTCTTCTCATAGCACAGCGCGACTATAGCTGATTCATATCAGCAGTCCCAAGTGCCAAACCATTGCTTGGCAGTGAAATTACTGACTAGTGGTATCTGCTCGTCCCTGACTGCCAAGCATGAACATATGAATACGATCATCTAAAGGATGACGTCAATTTGA
>Ga0160183_130819_pt1 | contig 25024 bp, 27 predicted proteins | sample met14sb_FD_108562 | JGI IMG/M metagenome (GOLD analysis project Ga0160183, IMG submission 108562) | Synthetic bacterial communities of pure cultures from sediment of Lake Washington, USA, under high oxygen condition - MT... | ecosystem: Engineered > Modeled > Simulated communities (microbial... >...
ATTTTTACAAGAGTTTGTAGAGATGGTCAGCGTACATTTTGAAGACACAAAACAAAAAGAGTTAGCCAGATTAGAGCTGAATCGCCAAATTGAAGTCACCGGTAATCACGGCAAGCAATATATTCTGGTGCGTGCAACACGTTTGCCAGCCGGTACCGGAAACGGGTTTGTAGTGGTATTTGATGATGTGACGACCATGGCGCAAGCGCAGCGTGACGCAGCTTGGGCAGAGGTGGCACGTAGATTGGCACATGAAATTAAAAACCCACTCACGCCCATTCAATTGTCTGCAGAACGCTTACAGCACAAACTGCATAGTAAACTAGATGAAACAGATGCCGCCATGCTGAAGCGGGCTACAGATACCATCGTGAATCAAGTGGGCGCCATGAAATCGATGGTGAATGAGTTTAGTGAGTATGCGCGTACGCCGGCGCTGAATTTGGTCAGTGTAAAACTGAATAGTTTGATTAAAGATGTTTCGAGTTTATACGGTGAAGAACGTGTGCAACTGACGTTAACGCTTACGCCTAAACTGCCTGCGGTGATGGGGGATGCCACCATGTTAAGGCAGGTGCTGCACAACCTGATTCAAAATGCACAAGATGCGCTGGTACAACAGACGCAGCCTATTATCGAGGTCACCACAGAATTGGATGGTGATAAAGTCAAACTCACCGTGTCCGATAATGGACAAGGCTTTCCAGTGGAATTGCTGACGCATGCATTTGAGCCTTATGTCACCACCAAAGCGCATGGCACGGGGCTAGGACTTGCCATTGTCAAGAAAATGATAGAAGAGCAGCGTGGACAGATTAAAATAGAAAACAGAGAATCGGGTGGAGCTTGTATAATCATTTTATTGCCCGTTGAAAAACGCTAGCAATATCGTGAAACAAACACCACGCACAGAAGCAAGTTGAGGGAAGTATAACAATGGCATCACGTAGCATTTTGGTAGTAGATGATGAAATCGGGATTCGTGAACTCTTAAGTGATATTTTGCTGGATGAAGGGCACCATGTGCGTTTGGCAGAAAATGCGCACATTGCGCGTGAAGAGCGTCTTAAAGAACGCCCGGATTTGGTGTTGCTAGATATCTGGATGCCAGACTGCGATGGCATTAGCTTGCTAAAAGAATGGGGTAACTCTGGCTTGCTGACGATGCCAGTCGTCATGATGTCTGGACATGGCACCATTGATACTGCGGTGGAAGCTACCCGCATAGGCGCCTTTGATTTTTTAGAGAAGCCTATCGCACTGCAGAAATTACTCAAAACAGTCTCTGCTGCCTTAAAGCATGGTGAAACACTCCCACACACTGAAATGAATCTGGCCAGTTTTGGTAAGAGCATTGTCATCAATGAGTTAAAACAGCGGTTAGAGCAAATATCCCGCAGTAAAAACACCTTGCTGTTGGTAGGCAAAAAAGGCGGTAGTGTTGAGCTATGTGCACAGTTTTTACGTGCACCCGGCACGCCGTGGATAGCGTTAAATGAATATGAAAAACTAGCGACCTCGCCATTGGAAGTGCTGGATCAAGTGCGTGATGGCGTATTGTTTATAGACGAGGTCACTGCGCTCAATAAGACAGAGCAAAAAGGGCTTAGCTTGATTATTGCCAAAGCCGAAAAATTGGGTACGCGCGTGGTCTGTGCCACCACGTTTGGTATTCCGCAACTGATTGAAAATGGTGCACTGGAGCAGGGCTTACTACAAGTGCTCGCCAGCGGTGCCATTCGTGTGCCTTGCTTGAATGAGCATCGTGAAGACATTCCCGATTTGGTGAATGCCATGGCTACCCTGTTAGTCGAGACCATGAATCTAGGTTATAAATCGTTTGATATAGCCGCACTCAATGCGCTGAGAAATGCCGAGTGGCATGGCGATTTATCTGAGTTGGAAGCGGTAGTGCAAAACCTGATGTTATCTACCTTGGGTGAGGTCATCACCTTGGAAGATGTGCAACGCGTGTTAGACCAGTTTAAGCAGGCGCCGCAACATGCAGCACTTGCGCCGTTACCGATAGATTTAACGCGTTCTTTGCGTGAGGCGCGAGATGATTTCGAGCGCTTTTATTTTCAGCATCATATGAAGCTGATTCACAACAATATGAGTAAACTCGCTGAGATTTCTGGCTTGGAACGCACGCACCTTTACCGGAAGCTGAAGCAGCTAGGTATTAAAATCAAGGGCTAACAGTTTAGACGTTTAGCTCAAGCACGACTGGTGTATGGTCGCTTGGGCGCTCCAGTTTTCTCGGTGCTTTATCAATCACACATGTGGTGCACGCAGATGTTAACGGTGTGCTCACCAAAATATGATCTATCCGCATACCTAAGTTGCGCCTAAACCCGGCCATGCGGTAATCCCACCAAGTAAACTGTCCATCTTCATTGTTCAATAACCTAAAACTGTCGTGCAGGCCTAGCGAGAGCAATTGGTTAAATGCCTCTCGCTCGGGCGGGCTGACTAGTACTTGCCCTAGCCAAGCTGCCGGATCATGGCAATCCCGATCTTGCGGGGCAATGTTGTAGTCCCCCAGCACAGCTAGGTTAGCATGCTGTTTTAACTCATCGATCAACCATGCATGAAACGCTTGTAGCCAGCGTAGCTTGTATTGATATTTATCAGAATCTACGGCTTGCCCGTTGACCACATACGCACAAATCACGCGTACCCCTTGAATCGTGGCAGCAATCACACGTCTTTGTTCGTCTGCAAAGTTTGGCATATCACGCTGCACATTTTCCAACGCATGCGGGCTGAGAATCGCCACGCCGTTATAGGTTTTTTGCCCATTATGGATTGCGTTATAGCCGATTTCTTTTAAAGCCTCGTATGGAAATTTGCTGTCCTCTTGTTTGGTTTCTTGCAAACACAACGCATCTGGTTGGTTGGTATTAAGCCAATCCAGCACATGAGGCAACCGTACGTTTAAAGAGTTAACATTCCAAGTGGCGAGTTTCAAGGTGCGGTCTCGTAAAAAAATAAGGTTGATTTTAGCATGGTTGACTTCGTCAATCAGCCTGAGCCAAGCAGTGATGGGGTGGTAGAAGCCTTGTGTGATTAGGTCTTGATGCTGCTAAGTAAGTGATTGCTTCGCTTACCAGCCTTTGCCACCACGCGAGCCGTGCTTGAGTGCCGGGTCATCGTTAGCAATGCAGCGGCCTATACCAAAAAAGCTTGCACGTGTGCCACGTGGGCAGCCTTCTTCACGTGCGATTTTCTCTACCTGAGTTTTGGCCACAGCTGCTTTCTGTGCATCAACAAACTCCCAATAACCGTTTGGATGCAAAATAACTTCATCACCGTTGGCCGTTTTGGCCACGATATCTTCCGTGCTGGTTTCCTCCGCATGAGCAGCGGTGCTCAAGTTGATACAGGTGAAACAGAAAAATAAGATGAAATATTGCCGCATGGTGACCTCAAAAAATGGTTGCTAGAGAATACGTTTAGATTAAGCGAATGCATATAAAAAGTATAGGCTTAAGCGCGTGAATCGAACGGTTGCACGCTATGTATGCGGCAGATTGTCGGTGTGTCCACTATGTGCTTATAATGCCGATACTTAGAATAATATTATTTAATATGATAATGATATATGCGTAACTTTGTTGATAACCAGATTGCTTATTTCTTCAACCAATTTGTGCACCGCACGCCAGTGGTGGATGCCTTGGTTTTTCAAGTGTCGCACAATCATTTGTTTAAAGGGGCAGTGTTACTCAGCATCATTTGTTATGTCTGGTTCAAAAGCAATATTGAAGATTTAATCAGTAAGAAAAAAGGCTTTCTGCTGATTTTTATTGTGGCAGTATTTGCAGAGTTTATCGCGCGCGCGATTGCGCTACTCTCTCCCTTTAGATATAGGCCGATTTATGACCCTGAGCTCCATTTACAAGCGCCGTATAGTGTCAATGAATGGATACTGAATGGATGGAGCTCTTTTCCGAGTGATCACGCCTCTCTATTTTTCGCAATTTCATTGTCCATCTACTTTTTACACAAACGCTCTGGAATGGCTGCGCTGGCATACACTATTCTGTTTATTGCTCTGCCTAGGTTATGGCTGGGCTTTCACTTTCTGACTGACGAGTTGGTGGGTGCGGCCATTGGCTGTTTCTCTGCTTGGGTAGGCTACACCTATCTCATTCATACGCAAGCCGTAGATAAATTGGTGGCTTTCTCTGAACGAAAACCAGAGTATTTTTACCCGCTATTGATGTTGTTTGCTGGTCAACTATATGAGATGTTTGAGAGTGCGCGCGACTTTTTCCCAATTTTCCGCTGGGCCATCAAAGTACTGTTATTTCAATCCTAGTTTCTGATGACATTAGCGTAGGCATATTGTAGATAAGCGCTCGCTATACCAAACACCTGCCTTTGCGAAAAAGATAATCAACGTGATAAAAGCTGCAATATTTGATATGGATGGCCTGCTGATTGATTCAGAGCGTATCATCATGCAAGCCTGCATCCAGGCTGCAGCGCAAGTGGGGATTACTTATACGCAAGCCGAATATGTGGAACTGATTGGCCGCGCAGGGCCTGATTCCACACGCATTATGGTGGAGCAGTTAAATGGGGTGGAAAATTTTAACCTTGTGATGCAGGGGTTAGATGCGCTGTTGGCTCAACGCAATCATATGTTTCCGCTCAAGACAGGCGCACAGGCTTTGCTGGAGTACTATCAAGCCAATCAGATCATCTGCAGCGTAGCCTCTTCCTCACCCATGCATCACATTACACACCGTTTAAATCATGTGGGCGTGCTCAATCACTTTAGCCATCTTACCAGCGGGCAAGAGGTTGAACGCGGTAAGCCCAATCCTGATATTTATTTGCTGGCGGTTAACAAGCTAGGGCTAAGTCCGCAAGCATGTATTGCGTTTGAGGATAGTGAGATGGGTGCGCGCGCTGCTATTGCAGCTGGGTTAAAGGTAGTGGTAGTACCAGATTTATTGCAACCGAGCGATTACGTACGTGCACATTGCCATCAAGTGGTAGAGAGTCTGCAAGATTGGCTCAATGCGATTGCGCCGCTTAACACAATGGCCTAATGGCGCAGCGGTTTAAGCAGCCACACTTGTTCGGTGGCCGGGCATACGCCTTTTAAGCCACCATCCACTTGCTCGGTGGCTAAGAGCATTAAGTCGTAAAGATTGTGGTAATGCAGCTTTGCTTCTTCAGCACTTACAGAAAACGGCGGGCCAGCTTGTAGGCTTTGATCATACACAAAGCAAATCAGCAACTGCGGTGCATGTTGCGTAATCGCGCCTATGTGCGTGGTGTAATTGCCACGTATCTCATTCGGTAGCGCTACCAAAGCTGCACGGTCATACACCGCATCTACTTTACCCAGCATCGCAGGGGTGACTTTAAATATATCGCCTACAAATACATCTATATTCGGCGCACTGTAATGCATGATTTCACCGTGGGTGGTGATGGTGGGTATTAAATTCAGACTGTTAAATAAATCCTCAATCGCAATTTGGCTGAGTTCCGCACCTGCTACGCAGTAACCTTGCGTTAGCAGCCAAGCAATATCCACGGTTTTGCCGCACAATGGTAAAAATACACGTGCACCTTGCTGCAAATTCAGGCTAGAGAAATATTTAACCAGTAGCGGATTGGCTTCGGCTAAGTGAAAGCCAGTTTGGTTGTTTTGCCAACGTTCGTGCCAAAAGTTGTGTTCCATGCCTGCTCCATTTCATCGATAAGTGCTAGATTCTCTAATCTCAAGGCCTAAGTAGCTAGCATTTGTTTGTAAAGTCTGGTTACTATACAACTTCAAGCCAACTTTAAGTCAAGTGGAATCGTGAGGTAAAAGATGGATATTGTCGAAGTCTCTCAAAAAACAGGATTTGCCTCATCTACATTGCGATATTATGAAGAAAGGGGCTTGATACAATCCACAGGTCGCCACGGCTTGCGCAGATTGTTCGATTGCAGCGTACTGGAAAAGCTGGCGCTTATTTCTCTTGGGCGTAGCGCCGGGCTTACGTTGGACGAAATCGGTACCATGTTTACCAGCGATGGTCCCAAAATAGACCGTGCGTTACTAGCCGCCAAGGCTGATGAAATAGATAGAAAAATCCACCAGTTGACAGCTATGCGTGATGGCTTGCGTCATGCTGTCGCTTGTAAAGCTGCCACACATTTTGAGTGTCCAAAATTTCAGCGGTTGCTAGGTCTTGCTGGTAAACATCAGCTGATAGCGAAGAAAAGTGTATAGGCAAATGTATGAGCAAGTAGGGTGGGTCACTTGTTACTCACGCAGTCGGTGTTGCCAATGGTGTTACGCGTGAGTTCAAGAATCCACCCTACCTAGCTAGAACAGTGAGATAATTTTTCATATGAGCTCCAAAATTATTTTATTGATTAAGATTTTCGATAAAGAAGAGTATGCAAACTCTTTTATCAATAATGGAGAGATGTTTTGTAGGACGCTTGGGGCATATAAGCGGATTGAGGGTGATACTGAAAGAGGAGACTTATTCGAAGGTGCCACTGATTGGCATCAGCCTGACAAAGTATCCCTTACCATTTCATTTAAAGATAAAAATGGTATTGAAAAATCATTTCCAATTCAAAATCTAGCTGGCCCATTAATTATACAAGCTAACAGTTTTAATTGTTTAAATCTGTATTGCATGTATGCGGTGAAGATTCCAAAGTTCGAAAAAACATACCGTACAAAAGATGAAAGAATTAAGGCCGTTAAAGAAATAAACAAATTGCTTAAAGCTTGCTCTAAGATTAGTAACGAAGCTCTATTGCTTGGTGAATTGGCAGTTGTTATTTACAAGGTTCAAGAGTTTATAGATAAGGTTAAAGTGACAGCAAAAAAAAGTGATATGGCGTGTTCAAGCGGATTGGTTAAATATTATGATTCAGACAAATTTCATGGTAGTTTCAATGGTCTCGAAGCTGTATTTCATAAAAGAGATAATTACCAACATCAAAAAGAGTATAGATTTGTTTTTGGCCCGCATGAGACGGAAGCTGATAAAACAATATTTCTAGGGACTTTGAATGGCATGGCCTTTAAATTGCCTACCAAAAAGTTAAATGAGACATTGAAGCTACGTCTGTTAAATAAGAAGTAGGTAAAAAGTGTTAGTCTCAGGACTGATAAAAAAACTAACTTCGTCTAGGTGTCTGCTATCTTTGGATGCAACTCGATAATCTAGTGTTGAACATTTTGTCTACAGTGCTGGAGCCTTTCTTCTAGGTGGTAGGGTGGGGAGCCGTTACACACCCTACTTAGTACGAGGCTATACGCTCATCCCATTATGGCGTAATAGCGCATCCATGCTGGGTTCTCTACCACGGAAAGCCACAAAAGATTCCATGGCTGGGCGACTACCACCTTTAGCCAACACTTCGTTTTTAAAGCGAGTGCCAGCTTCGGCAGATAGCGTACCCATTTCTTCAAACAAGCTATAGGCATCTGCAGACAGTACTTCTGCCCATTTGTAGCTGTAATAACCCGCAGCGTAGCCACCGGCAAAAATATGGCTAAAGCTATTGGGGAAGCGATTCCATTTAGGTGGGCGTACCACCGCGACTTCATCACGCACTTGTTCGATTAAATCGAGCGCTGTTTGTTTACCATTGGGGTCAAAGTCGCCATGCAAGCGCATATCAAATAGTGAGAACTCAATTTGACGCACGGTTTGCATGCCGGCCTGGAAGTTTTTGGCAGCAACCATTTTGTCGAATAACTCGCGTGGTAACTGCGCGCCAGTGTCTACGTGTGCAGTCATGTGGCGTAACACATCCCACTCCCAGCAGAAGTTTTCCATAAATTGGCTGGGCAACTCAACGGCATCCCATTCCACACCTTTAATGCCAGATACGCCATACTCGTCCACTTGCGTGAGCATATGATGCAAGCCGTGACCAAACTCGTGGAACATGGTGATGACTTCATCGTGTGTGAACAGTGCTGGTTTGCCCCCAACTGGCGCGGAGAAGTTGCAGGTAAGGTAGGCCACTGGTAGTTCTACACCATTCGCTTTTTTGCGGCGGGTGATGCATTCGTCCATCCATGCCCCGCCACGTTTGTTATTGCGCGCATACAAGTCCAAATAAAAGTAGGCGATAGGTTTGTGTTGCTGATCACTGATTTCATAAAAAGCAGCATCGGCATGCCAAAGTGGCGCTTCGGCTTTGCGCACTTGTACACCAAAAATAGTCTCCGTGACTTTAAACAAGCCAGCCAATACTTTGCTTTCGGGGAAGTATTGTTTCACTTCTTGGTCTGAGAACGCGTATTTTTCTTCACGTAATTTCTCGCTCACGTAAGCCACGTCCCAAGCTTGCATGTCATCAATGCCCAGCTTTTTAGCATAGGCTAACAGTTCTTGCATGTCTTTTTCAGCGTATGGCTTTGCGCGTATAGCCAGCGTATCTAAAAAATCGGTGACTTGTTTTGGGGTGTCTGCCATTTTGGTGGCAAGAGATAGCTCGGCATAATTGTTGAAGCCCAATGTCCGTGCTTCTTCTTGCTTGAGTTTTAAAATATCGCTAATCAGCTGTGTGTTATCCCACTCCGGCTTACTTAATTCCGATGCGCGCGTGGCATATGCACGGTACAAGGTCTCGCGTAAGGCGCGGTTGTTTGAGTATTGCAATACAGGCATATAGGATGGAAAGTGCAGGCTAAATTGAAAGCCTGTTTTACCGTCTGTTTTTGCAGCTTCAGCAGCAGCTTCAATCGCGTCTTCCGGAATGCCCGCTAAATCAGCCACGTCTTCAACGATATGCTTGAAATCGTTGGTGTTATCCATGATGTTTTCTTCAAACTTGCTGCCCAGTCTAGATAACTCTTCGCTCACGATTTTAAAGCGCGCTTTTTGTTCTGCTGGGAGTTCGGCGCCGCCTAGTTTAAAGTCACGCACTTCGTGATTAATAATGGCCTGTTGAGTCGGGGTGAGTTTTGCAAAGTTTGCACCAGATTGGATGGCTTTAAATTTTGCATATAAGCGCTCATCTTGCGAGATGTCGCTGCCATAATCGGTTAACTTCGCCAAATTGTCATTATACGCTTCGCGTAATTCTGGGCTGTTCACCACTGCATTCATGTGGCCTACTTGGCTCCAAGCACGGCCAAGCTTCTCGCTATGGTCTTCTAACTTTAGTGCAAAGTTTTCCCATGTTGGCGGTTCACTAGCAGTGGCGAGCTGCTCTACCAATGCACGACCTTCGGCAATCAGGCTTTCAATGGCCGGGCTAATGTGTTCAGGTTTCACTTCATTGAATTTAGGTAAACCAGAAAAATCGAGTAATGGGTTGGCAGTCGTCACGTTGTTTCCTTAAAACGCTATATGTATCAGTAGATGGTGATTATCGCCTAAACGTTCTGCGCGTTGGATTGAAGTTTTTAATCGCGCCAATCAATTTTTATTATCAGGGCGACTAAAAACGGATTGGGCTTGCGGCTAATTCATCAAACGTAAGCAGAATGGGTAGCGATAAGTTTCACCCTTACTACTAGAGATGGCGGCAACAATGCAAAAAACAATATTCAATAACCAGATAATGCCCATTAAGACAAAGCCAATCAGTATTATCGCCAATATGCCTGCTACAAACTGAGCAATCAAAACCGTAATTTGGAAATTCAGCGCTTCTTTGGCTTGATCTGCAATAAATGCGTTGTCATCTTTTTTGAGTGCCCATACCAGCAAGCCTGGGATAAATGAGAATACGGTACCGCCCAGATGGGTGATGGTGGCAATGTTTTTGTCGTCATTATTGGGGATAGTAATTTCTGCCATGGATGTCTCCTGTGCGATAAAAATAAAAGCGTGCTTAATTGACAGACGTTAGAACTCGGCGTGCAGTTCCATCACTTGTAACTCAATCTTTTCGATTTCTCTTAAATTCAGTAATTTCTTTACCTGCTTATTCAGGCGTTCAATTTGGCTATGCAAGATTTGCTGCTTCACACTCAAAATATTGGAAGGGTGCATAGAAAGCTGGCGCATGCCCATGCCAATCAGTAGCCGAGTCAGTTTGATATCACCCGCCATTTCGCCACAGATTGAGAGGCCGATGTTGTATTTTTCGGCAGCTTGAATCGTCATTTGGATGAGTTTAAGCACAGCCGGATGCAATGGATTATATAAATGTGCCACGGCGTCATCGGTACGGTCGATGGCCAATGTGTACTGAATCAGGTCGTTGGTACCAATCGATAGAAAATCCAGTTCTCTGGCAAACGCATCGGCATTAATAGCAGCTGCAGGCACTTCAATCATGCCGCCGAGCGTGATTTGCTCATTAAACGGCGTGCCTTCTTTGCGCAGAGACTCTTTTGCACGTTCAAGCAGTATTTTGCTTTGGCGTAGCTCAGTCAAGTTAGAGAGCATGGGAATCAATATCTTAATATTGCCATAGTGCGAAGCGCGTAATAGCGCGCGGAACTGGGTATGAAATACTTGTGGCTCAGACAAACAGAAACGTACAGCACGCAAGCCAAGTGCAGGGTTTGCACAGTTAGAAACGGTGTCCGGGTTCATCTGTTTATCTGCACCCAGGTCCAGTGTACGGATCGTCACCGGCATGCCTTGCATGGCTTCTGCCACATGCTTGTAGGCAGTAAATTGCTCTTCCTCGTCCGGCATTTCGCGACGGTTCATAAACAAAAACTCGGTACGGTATAAGCCAATGCCAGTAGCGCCAGATGCTTTGACGGTAATCACGTCCTCCGGTACTTCAATATTGGCATACAGATCAATACCAGTGCCGTCCATGGTCACCGCTTTGGTGGATTTGATGCGTTGTAATTTTTGTTGCTCAAGCTGCCACTGGTCTTGCTTGAGTTCGTATTCCGCCAGTATTTCTTTGCTCGGGCTGACGATGACAACACCTAAGGTGCCATCGACAATGATGATTTCACCATCGTTAATCAGATCACGTGCGCGTTGCAGCGCTACAATGGATGGGATGTTCAGGCTACGTGCCAAAATGGCGGTATGCGAGGTAACGCCGCCTACATCGGTAATAAAAGCAGCAAATTGGTGTTGCTTAAATTGAATGGCATCTGCCGGTGAAATATCATGTGCTACTAAAATAGTCGCATTTTCCTGCTGTTGCTTTTCTTTGCTCTGGCTAGGCGATTGGCTAGGGTGACCCAACAATACCTTGATAATGCGCTCAACTACTTGCACCACATCGTGTTTACGTTCACGTAAGTACGCGTCTTCGATGGCATCAAATTGCTCAACAATGTCATCCATTTGTTGTTTGATGGCCCATTCCGCGTTGCATTGCTCGTTACGGATAATGTCTTTGGGCGCTTCGGACAGGGATTTGTCATTGAGCATGGCCAAGTGTGTGCTGATGAATGCGGCCAACTCTGCCGGTGCATTTTTGGGTAACTGCGCGCGCACCTGCTCTAAATCGTGCTTAACTGTTTGAATAGCTTCGCTAAAGCGTTTAATCTCATCGTCGATCAGATTGGGTGTGAGCTGATAGTGCACCACTTCCAGCAGTGCGTTGGAAACCAAATGAGCGCGACCAATCGCTATCCCACTGGAAACACCAACACCGTGTATGCTAAAGCTAGGCAATTACTCACCCTCTCCAAAGTAGTTGTTAATCAATGTTTTAATGGCGTTAATCGCTGCCACTTCATCCTCACCATTGGCTTCAATTTGAATAATAGTCCCTTTAGCCGCTGCAAGCATCATCACGCCCATGATGCTTTTTGCATTTACACGGCGGCCATTTTTTTCTACCCATACTTCGCTTTTAAATTGGCTGGCGGTTTGGGTAAATTTGGTAGAGGCGCGCGCATGCAGGCCAAGTTTGTTAATAATCTCTATGGATTCTTTGATCATAAATGCATGTTTTCTTGGTTATGTTTTTGGTTGGGTAAGATGGTTACAGCCTTCTTTAGTAAAGTGCACAACGCCTTCTCGTCCGCCTGAAATGGCTTTGTCTATGCACACTTCTAAAGACTCTTGCCGGTAGTTCAGTACGCGCACTAGCATCGGTAGGTTAACCCCAGCTACGCCAGCCACGCCTTCTTGGTTGACCAATTTGGTGACCATATTGCAAGGTGTTGCGCCGTAAATATCAGACAATACCAATACGCCTTGGCCTTCATCCAGCTTGGTTACCATGGCTTGCGCCGTGAAAAATAATGAGGATGGGTCATCCTGTATGGAAACCGCAAGGTATTCAAGTTGATGAGGGCGTTTGCCCATCACATGGCTTGCGCATTGAATTAAACTCTCACCTAGTGAGCCGTGCGCAATAATCAAAATTCCAATCATGTTGCAGCCTTCAAAAAAATATTTCCGTTAACTGAGCTCACGATGGCGCACGATGACTTTGTACTCTTGCTTAAAGTGTGCGCTGAGTTGCTCTACAAAATAGACCGAACGATGCTGACCACCGGTGCAACCAATACCAATCGTGAGATAGCTGCGATTGTCCTGATTAAAGCTAGGTAGCCATTTTTCTAAATATTGCTGAATATCGCCTAACATATCAACCACCATGCGTTCTTTTTCAAGAAATGCCTGAATTGGTTTATCTTTTCCGGTCAGTGGTCTTAATTCCGGATCGTAATGCGGATTGGGTAAGCTGCGTACGTCAAACACAAAATCCGCATCCAGCGGAATGCCGTGCTTAAACCCAAATGAAACAAACAGCACCACCACACTATTGTTGATGTCGCTGTTGGGCTCGGCAATCCAATCACGGATATGGTTGCGTAGCGCATTGGCACTTAAGCTGCTGGTGTCGATATGGTGACCCAAACTGGCGAGGCCCGCCAATAACTCACGTTCTTCCAGAATGCTTTCTGCAAGCGTTGCTTTTTCATTGCTGAGAGGGTGTTTGCGTCTGGTTTCAGAAAAGCGCTTTACCAAGCTTTCTAAGGTGGAGTCTAAATACAAGACGCTGACGTCGATGCCCTCGGATTTCAACTGTGTAATGGCGTTGGGTAACGCTTTTAATGCGGCGCTGCGGCTATCAATGCTGATCGCCACTTTCACTTTCTTGTTGGCTTTGCGCAGGCTGTCAGTATCTAAATGTTGCGCGATTTGTGGCAGCAAGGTTGCAGGTAAATTATCAATGCAATAAAACCCGCTGTCTTCGAGCACGCGCAAAGCGATGGTTTTGCCGGAGCCAGATAGCCCAGTGACAATAATCAGTTGCATTTATGATTTCTTGCTTTCTTTTAGCATGATTTGCTTTTGACGCTTGGTAAATTGCTGCGTTGCATTAATACCGCGTAATAATAGCATGTGATTGCGCACGGCTACCTCCACCAAAACCGCAATGTTGCGGCCTGCCGCAATGGGAATCACCACTTTGCTGATATCTACTTCCAATACGCGCTCATACTGTGTTTTAGCATTTAGGCGGTCTAGCGCAAGTGGGTTAAGCGTATCAGCCAATTCCAATTGAATCATCAAATCTAAGGGCTTGGTAGGCTTGACTGCATTATCGCCAAATAATGCCCGAATATTGAGTATGCCTAAACCGCGTACTTCTAAAAAGTCTTGCAACAGTTCTGGGCAGCGACCTTCTACCCGCTCTGGGGAAATACGATAAAAATCTACAATGTCATCGGCCACTAAGCGATGCCCGCGCGAGATCAATTCGAGCGCTAACTCGCTCTTACCAATGGCAGCATTGCCTTTAATCAGTACACCAAAGCCTTGCACCTCCATAAACACGCCGTGCAAGCTGGTCGATTCTGCGGTCGCAATGGCCAAATAGTGGCCGAGCAACTCCATCAACTGTGGGCTGGGCAGGGGGGAGGTGAACAGCGGAGTTTGCGAGCGATCAGCCGCTTTTAATAATTCCTCTGGCGCTTTTTCGCCATTGGCCACTATCACGGCGGCAAGGTCAGTCGCAAATAAATTACTGACCGCCTGTTGCATGGCAATTATGCTGAGATTGTGTAAATAGTCCATCTCAGCACAGCCTAATACCTGTACCCGGTTAGGGTGCACAAAATTTAAGTGGCCAACAAGTGCTAGGGATGGTTTGGTAACAGTACCGGAGGTGAGTATTTTATTGCCGCCTTCAAGCCCTGCTACCCATTGTAGTTTGAGCTTGCGGCGGATTTGTGTGAATAGCTCGTCAACGTTAATTTGAGCCATAGATTAAAGAAAGATTAATTAGGAAGCTGGTGTTGGTCAACATTCTGATGTTTCACAGCACCATTGGTTTTGTGATGATCGCCATGTTTCTCTTTGTGTTTTACCACTTGACGGTCCAGTTTGTCCGTCAGCATATCAATGGCGCTATACATATTCTCATCGGCACAAGCAGCGTGTAGATCGTTGCCTGGTACATGCAGTGTAGCCTCAACCTTTTGGGCGAGCTTTTCTACAGACATCGTAACCTTTACATCAATCACATGATCGAAGTGATTGCTGATTCGCGTGAGTTTACTTTGCACGTACTCACGTAACGCAGGTGTAATTTCTAAGTGATGCCCAGTTAATTGTAAATTCATGACTTGCTCCTTTTTGAAATTGCTCCAAGAAGAAAAAGCATCTCGGAACAATTTCAGTTTACTACTTTGGCGTTGGCTTGCAACTATCCAATTGCACTATTCGGTAAGAAAATTTCCTGTATGGGAATTTAGTTGAGGGAAACTTGCGCTAAATCAAATCGTTAGCGTGACCCTACAGTGATTTCCTCAAATTTGCAGGCGGGATATTGAGCGATTCACGATATTTGGCAATGGTACGGCGTGCCACCACAATGCCTTGGTTGGCCAGCGTATCCGTAATTTGATTGTCGGAAAGCGGTTTTCTGGGGTTTTCTTCGGCCACCATCTGTTTAATCAACGCACGAATCGCAGTGGCAGAACACGTGCCGCCCACATCAGTCGCTACCGAGCTACCAAAGAAATATTTAAGCTCATATACACCACGTGGAGTGAGCATATACTTATGCGTAGTCACGCGTGAAATGGTGGATTCATGCAATTCTAACTCTTCAGCAATCTCGCGCAGCACCAATGGGCGCATGGCAATATCACCATGCTCAAAAAAGTTGCGTTGTCTATCTACAATAGCTTGCGAAACGCGCAAAATAGTAGAGAAGCGCTGCTGAATGTTTTTAATCATCCATTTGGCTTCTTGCATTTGGCTCTGTAAATATTGCCCGGAATTTTCGCGGTTGCGTTTTAAAATATCCGCATATAGTTGGTTAATACGTAATTTTGGAATAACGCCATCATTCAGTGTGGCGACCCAAATGCCTTTGATCTTCTTCACAATCACATCATGTTGAATGTAATGATCGTGCGACAAAGTCACAAATTGGCTACCCGGTTTTGGGTTTTGTTGTTTGATAAGCGTCTGCGCGCCTTTTAAGGTAGCTTCATCGCAACTCAGTAGTTTGCGCAGCTTGCCAAAATCTTTGTTAGCCAATACCGGTAAATGGTCTTGAATAATGGCGATGGCTTGTTTCAGGTAGGGCGTGTCTGCATCTAGTGCATTGAGTTGCAAATACAGGCACTCTTGCAAGTTACGTGCACCTACGCCAATAGGATCCAAGTTTTGAATCAGCTTGAGCACCGTTTCAAGCTCAAGCATATCAATTTCAAGCTCGAGCGGCAGGCTATCTGCCAGCTCATCTAGCGACTGCTCAAAGTAACCATCATCATTGATACAATCAATCATAATAGAGACCAGCGTTTGGTCACGTTCAGACAGCGGCACTAATTTCAGTTGACCCACAAGGTGATCGCGCAGGCTGATGCTAACGGTGTCTTGTCTGGTAAAGTCGCCGTCATCATCGTCCGAATTGTTTTGGCGTCCACCTTCATCCCAGTTGCTGGTGCTGCCGTACTCATCAAATTCATCTTCAAACTCAGGTGCTGAGAACTCTTCTGAAGTGGGCGCTAACTCATCGTCACGTTCAGCCGTGCTCTCAGCAGGCGCGCTAATTTCAGAGGTGGTGGCGTTATCAAATACATTGGCATCTTGCTCTTGCTCAGAAGCTTCGCTAGAGGCCTGGCTGTTATCAGCGCTGGGGGCTTCTGCACTGCCGCCACCATCGTCATCACCATCGACTAACTCCAACAATGGGTTGTCTTGTAAGATGGTTTCTAGCTCTTGGTTGAGCTCCAGTGTAGACAGCTGCAATAACCGGATGGATTGTTGCAGCTGCGGGGTGAGCGCTAAGTTTTGAGAGATGCGGAGTTGTAAGTTTTGTTTCATAGCATTCAAAGTGGTTAAAGTCTAAAGTCCCGGCCTAAATACACTTCGCGTACGGCTTCATCTTTTACAATTTCATCTGGGCTACCTGAGGCAAATACAGTCCCATCGTTCACAATATAGGCACGATCACAAATGCCTAAAGTCTCACGCACATTGTGGTCTGTAATGAGAATGCCAATATTTTTACTGCTTAAAAAGCGGATAATTTTCTGAATATCCAGTACCGCAATCGGGTCAATCCCGGCAAATGGTTCATCTAACAAAATAAAGCTTGGGTTGGTGGCTAGGCAACGTGCAATTTCTACACGTCTGCGTTCACCGCCAGACAAGCTGACGGCCATGCTGTTGCGAATATGCACAATGTGCAGTTCTTGCAATAGAGATTCTAATTGTGCCTCGCGCTCTTCTTCGGTTAGGTCTTGCAGCTCTAGCACCGCCATGATGTTCTCAGTGACGGTCATTTTTCTGAAAATAGAAGGTTCTTGCGGCAAATAAGACAGCCCCATGCGCGCACGGCTATGGATAGGCAGGCGGCTTAAATCTTTGTTGTTCAGCAAAATCCGGCCAGCATCTAACGGCACTAATCCTACCATCATATAAAAGCTGGTGGTTTTGCCGGCGCCATTGGGGCCAAGTAAGCCGATGATTTCACCGCTTTGGATGTTTAACGAAATATCTTGCACTACGGTACGCGTGCTATACGATTTTCTTAAATTTTCGACGATTAATTCACTCATAAATACTCAATACTATTGATTCTCTTCTTTAGGTTGCAACCCAAGCTGAAGTGTCTTGTTGAGTCTTAAGTTATTCACTGGTACTGTGTTCGTGCTATTTTTTGCAGGGGCCGTGGCCGCAGGTTGTTTGTTTTTGGGTTGAATAATGGCTTTAACACGCCCAGTATTGCCGCCTTCGGTGTTGGATTTTACCCCGCCAATCACTTCTGCATATTCGGCATTGGCGTCGTAACTAATAAAATCACCATGCACAATGTCTTCGCCACGCTTGACCCAGGCTTTGGTATAAAGCTGTACTTTGTCCATACGGCCATCGTACTCAATACGTTGCGCACTGCCTTCCATGTATTCATCTTTGCCCTCACGTTTTTGTTTAAACGTGGTGGGGTTACCGGTGGATGTGCTGTGCTGAAAGCCCTCTTTGTCTTCGCGTACCACTAGTTTATCGGCATGGATGATCAATGTGCCTTGGGTCAAAATCACGTTGCCGGTATAGGTGCTGGTTTTTTTTGCATCATTCACAGTGACTGTATCCGCTTCCAACTCAATGGGCTTATCGCGGTCTGCCGCCTCTGACCAAGCCTGTAAAGGCAGGCACAGTAAGCCAAGTAAATATGCGCTGGTGTAAATACGTTTCAACATTGAATCTCCCTACGGTTTCTTATTCACACCCGCTGGTTTGGTACGTGCGGTGCTGGTTTTACTATTCGTTTTGCTGTTAATACGTTTGTCGATATTCGGCTTAACTGCTTGGTTTGGCTTAACTGCTTGGTTTGGCTTTGCCAAGGGGTTGTTTTTTGGCACAGGCCGTTCATAGTGCACGCGTACTTTATTCAGTAAAGTCATGGTTTGGTTTTTTTTATCAAACACCATGCCTACTGCAGTGACTTTGGTTTTAGGCGCCTGCGTAATCACGACCGGACTTTGCGTGGTGGCTAAATCCTTGTCCGGTTCTATGGTTAATTTTTCTGTAGTGAGTTGCATTTCGCCTTTGTCTGCTGTGGCTTGGCGCACTACTTTTACATTGTCTACAAACTCTACAGTTTCACCGTTACTGGAGACATACCCGCGCAAGCCCTGAATTTGCGTGTAAGGCTTATTCACGGCAAATTGTGTAAAACGCGGGCGCTGTAACACGGTGGTGTCGTCATCCGGAAAGTGGGACATCTCTGCCGCCGCCAATACATAGCGTAATTTACCGCCAACGTCGGTTTGCGTTGTAACAAAGTTATGTAGTTTATAGTCAGGATCATGTCGATTGCTGCCATCAATGCTCGGGCCTTGTTCTTGCACGGTCTGGTTAATCCAAAACGTAATCACCGCTAGCATGAATGCAAGCGTGAGAGGGAACAAAATAGCATGGCGGTTGTACATGAATCCGTGGCTTTAGCATTGAAAAAAAGGCGCCATTTGTGCCTCTAATGTATTTTGGGCCTGCATAATCAACTCACACACTTCGCGCACTGCGCCGCGACCACCTTCTTTTGTGGTGACATAGTGCGCGCGTTCCTGTACTGATTTTGGTGCGGCGGGGACGGTAATGCTGAGGCCACAACGCAACATAGGCGGCATGTCTACAACGTCATCGCCCATAAAAGCAGTTTCCTCTGGGCGTAAGTTAAGTTTGGCAATCAGCTCGTTAAATGCCACTAATTTGTCTTCTACCCCTTGGTAGAAATGTGCAACGCCCGTGCTTTCTGCGCGCTGTGTCACCACTTTAGAAGTGCGCCCGGTAATGATGGCCATTTGCACGCCGCTGTTTTTGAGCAGTTTCATGCCCAAGCCATCTTGGGAGTTGAATGTTTTGTATTCTAGGCCATCGTCACCAATGGTCAGGCCGCCATCCGTCATGACGCCATCTACATCAAAAATCACCAATTTAATTTGCTTGGCACGTTGGAGTACGTCTTGATTCATTAAACAACTTTCGCTTTGAGTAAATCGTGCATATTAAATGCGCCGACTAGTTCGCCCTGACGATTTATGACCATCAGTGCATTGATTTTAAAATTTTCCATCAGCTCGACTGCTTCAACCGCCATCTGATCCAAGTAGATGGTTTTGGGTGCCGTGTGCATGACTTGTGCGATGGTGGTATCGCTAGGTGACACGTTATTGCAGAAGGCACGGCGCAAATCCCCATCGGTAAATATGCCAACAGGGTGTTGCTGCGCATTGGTAATTGCAGTAAACCCTAGGCCTTTTTTGGTGATTTCCAATAGCGCATCGGTCAACATGGCGTTGTCTTTTACACTGGGGATAGCATCGCCCGTACGCATCACGTCTTTTACACGGGTGAGTAGTTTTCTACCCAAATTACCGCCAGGGTGGGAGCGGGCAAAATCTTCTGCGGTAAATTCACGCAAATCTAATACGCATAGCGCAAGGGCGTCACCCAAAGCCAATGCCGCTGTGGTGCTGGCCGTAGGCGATAAGCCCAATGGGCAAGCCTCTTGAGATACTTTTGCGCTTAAATGCACATGAGATTCTTTGGCTAGCGTAGACGTATCGGTGCCGGTAATGCTGATGATTTTGGCACCTAAGCGTTTGATGGTGGGCAAAATGGTGAGGATTTCTTCACTTTCGCCAGAGTTGGAGAGCGTAATCACCACATCTTCACCGGTAATCATGCCTAAATCGCCATGGCTAGCCTCGGCCGGATGCATAAAAAAAGCGGGTGTGCCGGTGCTGGCAAGTGTTGCCGCAATTTTTCGGCCGATGTGCCCGGATTTTCCCATGCCGCTCACCACAACACGACCATGGCATTGTAGAATGAGGCTAACAGCGCGCTCAAACTCTGCATCTAGGCGCCCTGCAAGCATTTCAATTTCATTCGCCTCGAGCAGCAGCACTTTTTTAGCCAAGGCTAAAGAAGGTAACTTCTCGCTGATGGCTGGCTGAATGTGTAGGTTGGGTGTTGACATAGAAGTTAGTATAACAAGGTAGTCTGCTCTGAATAAAGTAAAAAACGTAGATTCAGGGTAAAATTTTAAAAGTAGGCACATTTTTTGCCTTGCTTGCGTTTTAATCAAGGCAATTTCTAAAAATAAAAAGAAAGCGTTGTACCAGCAAAATTTGCTAGTACACCATATTGAATGTAGAGAGGCCAATGTTTAACTCACTTACCACCGTCTTGCTATTACTCATCGGCTCTGTGTTTGCCGTTGGTATCTTTCGTGCGTTGCGATTGCCTGCGATGCTGGCCTATTTTTTGGTAGGCGTCTTGCTGGGGCCATCTGCCTTTGGTTTGATTCAGAATACGGAGTCTAGCCGTCACTTTGCCGAGTTTGGTATTGTGTTTTTAATGTTTAGTATCGGCTTGGAATTTAGCTTGCCTAAGTTATACGGCATGCGTAAAACCTTGTTTGGCTTGGGCGGTTCACAAGTAGCCATTAGCATGGCCGCTGCAATGTTGATTGGGTGGCTATTTGGTCTATCGCCCGCCAGCGCATTTGTGATTGGTGGCGCACTGACCATGTCTTCTACAGCGATTGTGTCCAAAATACTGATGGAGCGGGTGGATTTAAATTCCAGACATGGTCGGTTGAGTATCGGGATTTTGCTATTCCAAGATTTGGCGGTCATCCCTATTTTGGTGTTGATTCCTACGTTGGGCTCACATACCGAAAACTGGCAAACCGTACTTGGCTTGTCGTTAATCAAGTCGGCAGTGCTGCTGTTTATACTATTTAAGTTTGGCAAAAATTTGCTTAACCATTGGTTTGATTTAGTCGCCAAACAACGCTCACGCGAGCTGTTTGTGATGAACGTATTGATGGTGACATTGTTGTTGGCTTATGCCACCAACACTGCTGGGTTATCTTACGCATTGGGCGCGTTTATTGCAGGCATGCTGATTTCTGAAACACGCTACCGTTATCAGGTGGAATCAGACATTGCCCCTTTCCGTGACATTTTGTTGGGCTTGTTCTTTATTAGTGTGGGCATGTTGCTCAATATCGCACAACTGTTCGATCATATTGGGCTAGTGCTGGTGTTGCTGACAGGCTTTGTTTTATTTAAAGCGCTGGTGATTGCAGTGCTAACCCGTTATTTTGGCTTTGAGACCGGCGTGGGCATTCGTACCGGTGTGATTCTGGCGCAAGCGGGCGAGTTCAGCTTTGTGATTCTGGCTTTGGGCTTACAAAACGGCCTGATTAACGATGCCGACTTGCAGTTGGTGCTGGGGGTATCATTGCTCTCCATGATTGTGGCACCATTCATCATTCAATATAACGGCAAAATTGCACGTGGCTTGGTCAAAAGTTATACCCGTAACAGTAGCCAAGTGGTGGAATCTATTGGCAATGTAGGTAAAGAGCTTTCAGAGCATGTGATCATTTGTGGTTACGGGCGTAGTGGCCAATATTTAGGCCGCTTTTTAAAAGAAGAAAGTATCCCGTTCATTGCACTGGATAATGACTCCGCCCGTGTCAATGAGGCCGCAGTGGCGGGTGAGCATGTGATGTATGGCGATGCTGGTCGTAGCGTGGTGCTGGAAGCCGCTGGCGCAGCGCGCGCAAAAGCGCTGATCGTCAGTTATTCCGATACGCGAGCATCAATGAAAGTGCTACATATTGTGCACGAGCGCTACCCTAATTTGCCGGTGATTGTGCGCACCTATGACGATATCGATATGGATGCGTTTAGAGAAGCCGGCGCGACCGAAGTGGTGCCGGAAGTGCTGGAAGGCAGTTTAATGCTGGCCTCACATGCGTTGGTGTTGTTGGGCGTGCCGTTGAATCGGGTAGTTAAACGGATTCGTTTGTTCCGCGAAGAGCGCTATAAAATGTTTAAAGGCTTTTTCCGCGGTATTTCCGACTCGGATGCTGAAACCACCGTATCTCGTCAGCAACGCCTGCATTCCATTGAAATCAGCTCCAATTCGTTTGCGCATGGCATGCGCTTGGATACGATTCCATTTGAAAAACTCAAAGTCGAGCTGAAAAAAATACGTCGCCCGAATATGTTGGAAGCCATTACACCAAGGCCGGATATTGTGATTGGCGAAGGGGATGTACTGGTGTTGTTAGGCAATAACGAGAGCCTAGTAGCAACCGAAGTATTTTTGGTTTCTGGCAAGTAGAAGGGCGCGCATTTGTCTGGCAATCATGTCGTTGTTGTTGGCGGTGGCATTGTGGGCTGCACCACTGCCATGCTGCTTAGGCAACAGGGGTGGCAAGTCACAGTGGTGGAGCGTAACGTCATTGCCGCCCAAACCTCTGGTGAGGCTTCTTGGGCGGGCGCCGGTATTATCTTTCCGTTATTGCCTTGGTTTTATCAAGATGCTGTTAACGCACTTGCTATGGAAGGCGCTGGCCTGTACCCAGCATTGGCCGATCAGTTACACCGCGAAACTGGTATAGACCCAGAATGTATACGTAGTGGCATGATGATTCAACCGCCGTTTGATTTAGAGGCCGCACTGGCATGGTGTAGCGCCAATCGCGTGCAAGCTGATCTCAATGGCGAAGATCTATGGTTGCCAGAGGTGCTGCAAGTGCGCAACCCTAGATTGCTGCAAGCACTCAAAGCATGGCTAATACAGCATCAAGTTAGCCTTAAAGAACAAACGCAATTAATGCCGTTGCCAGAGCCAGAATTTGGCGAGCAGGGCGTGCTTAAACGTTGGCAAACCACAAGCGGGGAAACGCTAGAAGCCGATATTTTTATTGTCACCTCTGGCGCGTGGAGTTTCGATTTACTCAAACAGACTGCGCTGAGCCTAGAAATCAAACCCATGCGCGGACAAATGCTGCTCTACCAACTTAGCCAGCCTGTTTTAGATCATATTATTTACCGGGATGGTTTTTATATGGTGCCACGCAAAGATGGCTACCTGCTGGCGGGCAGTACGCTGGAAGATGTAGGCTTTGATACAGGCGTGACCGAAGCCATGCGTGTAGAAATGCAGGCCAAAGCAGAAGCGATATTGCCGCAACTCAAAAATGCGCCAGTGGTTAAACACTGGAGCGGCTTGCGGCCGGGTACACCGCACAATATCCCCACCATTGGGCAACACCCGCATATCAGTAATTTATATCTGAATACTGGCCATTTTCGTTATGGCGTCACCATGGCACCGGCAAGTGCGAAAAGGCTGGTAGCGTTAGTTTCTTAGATGGCTGTAAATAGTTCTTCCAACGTTTGACATAAGGGGCGCCGTTAGGCGCCCCGCTTGAATGATGGGTTGGGCATTATTGCTTGACCAGTTTAGGTGACCACGTATTAGCCTCTTGCTGGCAAGTGGTTAAATCTTTACCAGAAAGATTATTTTTAATTTGTGAGTAGGCTCTGTCTAAATAGGACACTAGTTGTGGGTCTGTATTTCCTACGTATTTTTGCGCGCGCACTGTCCAAAAACATGCCATAAGCATATCGGGTTTTCCAATTTGTCCGCCACCATACATAATTGCAAGGTTCCACATTGCTCTTGCGTGACCAAGGTCTGCAGAACGTGAATATAACTCAAAGCCTTTGTTACGGTCTTGTGGAATACCAAGACCGAGGTCATAAAGTTGTCCTAAGCTATTTGTTGCCATTGGGTGGTTTTGTGCAAAGGCAAGTTCATACCATGATTTAGCTTCTAAATAGTTTTTCTCGGCTTGATGTATGCTTCCTAAGCTGTTTTGAGCTTCCGCGTGACCTTGCTGTGCTGCCATACGATAGTATTTTTTTGCATTATCGCTGCTACTTGGGGCGCCATTGCCTGAATCATAGGCGTATCCAACTTTAAACTGAGCATCTTTATCCCCTGCATCTGCTTTAGTAATTAGTTCTTTTGTTTCAGAAGAAGTGAACCAGTCAGCTACGGAAAAGCTTGAGTAAGTGAAAAGCAACGTACTTAATAAAAAGAGCGTAAATTTTTTGTTCAACATTAAGTTATCCTTGTTTTTGATTGGCCTTTCATATGGCTATATGAAAGGCTGCCACTACAGCGAGGGCATTTAATAAAGAAATTGGAAAGAATGAAAGCATAGGCAAAAAATACCCCAGCAATTGCTTTAAACAATACTTTTATGCTCGATGATTCAATTGAGCTATAGATAAAAGCAAACAATACACCTAGGCCAAAACCTAGAAATGTGGCGATTATTTTTTTCTGAATTTTGTCACGAATTTTCATAAGTCCTAACGATAAGTTAAAGGGAAGCGTAAGCGTGTCCCAGCGGAACGAAGTGGAGCGGTTTTGAACGCTTTGTTATGTGTGGCCATTGATTTTTACCGGAATCAGGTCAAATGCTAGTTTATAGCCAATATTATTAAGGTTTTGTTCGAGTTCTTGAAGGCTAGATCTTGAGTGCTTATTTGCATCGATAACCTTTAGGCGCCACCTATCCCAATTTGAAACAATGCCATCAGATGCTTCTTTTGATGCAAGGCTTGAGTCATCAAAACCAAATTCAAAGCCACAAGAACACAACTGAATAGAAGCAGAGCCATTTTCATAATATGGTGGTTCATTGAATTCTGCACTACCGCATACAGGGCAAAGATACGCGCCATCATTATTTTGTAAGATGATAAAATGTTCGCCTAGCTGATTTACGCAGTGATGTTCTTTCATCTTTTACACATAACGTTTGAATTAAGGGGCGCCGTTAGGCGTCCCGCTTGAATGATGGGTTAGGTGTTTTAAACACCACATGCCTTGCGATAATACCGATAACCATAGAAGCCTGAAAATACTGTTGTACCTGCTGTACCCAGTAAAACAAAAAGTAAATATAACATTGCTCCCATGCTTGGTGCAGCTTCAGTTCCGCTACTGGGGGAAAGAGCACCAAAAATATAGATTAAACCTATGCTTAATGATAAAAAAATAACCCCACCAAGAAGTGCACTTGCCAACACAATACATGCCGCATGAAAAAGGCGGTATTTTTTCATAAGCTAACTCGATACCTAACGCCCGCGGTAAGCCGCACCGGAGTGCAAAGCACGGAGGGCACCAACAAGCGCAGCTTGTTGGTGTCGGCTTGACCAAAATGTTAGGCTGGTGCGCGTAGGCAGGGTATTGCACTTCACAATTAAGCCCCTCATTTAATTAATTCATCAAGATTTATATCAAAG
>Ga0160183_114102_pt1 | contig 25004 bp, 31 predicted proteins | sample met14sb_FD_108562 | JGI IMG/M metagenome (GOLD analysis project Ga0160183, IMG submission 108562) | Synthetic bacterial communities of pure cultures from sediment of Lake Washington, USA, under high oxygen condition - MT... | ecosystem: Engineered > Modeled > Simulated communities (microbial... >...
AGAATAATCGAGAAAGTTAGCAATGAAAAATTTATTCAAGTTAGGTTGGGTAATCAGTGGGATGTTAGTGGCAGTAATGGCGGTTGCGGCAGAGAAGGCAGCAGTCAAGCCAGAAGCTAAAGCAGAAGCGGTTCCAGTTGCGGTAGAGAAAAAAACAGCAGATCAAATTGTGCAAAACGTATGTGCGGCATGTCATGCGCCAGACGGTAACAGCGTGATTACGTTGAATCCAAAATTAGCGGGTCAGCATCCGGAATACTTATTTAAGCAGTTGAATAACTTTAAAGAAGGTAGCCGTGCTAACGCGGTCATGTCTGGCATGGTGGCTAATTTATCGCCAGAAGATATGCAAAGTTTAGCGCAATACTTCTCTCAACAGACCATTACATTAGCGAAAGCAAAATCGAATGGTAAGGGTTCCTTGGGTGAGAAGATTTACCGTGGTGGTATTGCCAAAACCAATGTGCCAGCCTGTGCGGCTTGTCATGGTGCCAATGGTGCCGGTTTGCCAAAACAGTTTCCACGTCTAGCCAGTCAACATGCAGATTATACTTACCAACAACTGAAAACTTTCCGTACCGGTGAGCGTGCCAATGCGCCGATGATGATGGTCATTGCTGCAAAAATGACAGATGCAGAAATGCAGGCAGTTGCCGATTACATACAAGGCTTGCGTTAATCGGCGCAAAATATAAGGTGGCTACGCCACCTTTATTTTTATAAATACTTTCTATAAACATTTATTCTGTCTTGTAGTCCAATCCAAACTTCATTCGTTAAATTTCTATCTTGAAACCGCCCAATACTATTCCTTCCAAGCTGTATGAGTTGCTAAGTTCTATGCGATTCGCCGTGAGTATGCTCAGCGTACTGGGCATTGCTTCTATCATCGGTACCGTGCTTAAGCAAAATGAGCCGTATGAAAATTACATCATCAAGTTTGGCCAGTTTTGGTTTGAAGCCTTTGAAAAACTAGGTTTATACGATGTCTATCACGCAGCATGGTTTTTGCTGATTCTATTGTTTTTGGTGATTTCCACCAGTCTATGCATTTATCGCAATACACCGCTGATGCTCAAGGAATGGAAAACATACAAAGAACATGCGGCAGAAAAGTCATTACGTGCATTTAGTCATCAAGCCAGTTATGCCGTGCAAGTGTCTACTGAGCAGGTACAAACCAAGCTGGCGGATTATCTGGGCGGGCAAGGCTTTACCTATAAGCTTAAACTGCAAGACAACGGGGATGTGTTGATCGCAGCAAAAGCCGGAACACACCAACGTTTGGGCTATATTTTTACCCATGCCGCCATCGTGATTATTTGTTTTGGCGGGATTTTGGATGGTAACCTGCCGTTCAAAATCCAGGAGATGTTAGGCCATAAAAAGATCGAAGTGCTGGATATCCCGGAAAGCCAAGTGCCGGCAGTCAGTCGCTTGAGTATAAGTAACCCATCCTTTCGCGCAAATATGACGTTGCCGGAAGGCGTGAGTGATGATGTAGCATTTGTGCGTGTACGCGATGGATATTTGGTGCAAGAGCTGCCGTTTCGGGTGGCATTAAAAGATTTTCGTATTGAACACTATGCCACTGGGCAGCCTAAGTCATTTGAGAGTGATATTGTCATTACTGACCCTGAACTCGCAGCGCCATTGGAAAAAACCATTAGCGTCAATCATCCGCTTATCTATAAAGGCATTGCCATCTATCAGTCGGATTTTCAAGATGGTGGATCTGAGCTCAAGTTTAAAGTGTGGGATCTTGCAGCTAATAAGCTGGTGAGCGGGCACATTGATGGTGTGGTAGCTAAAAAAGGCACCTTAGGCACGGGCGACCAAGCGATAGCCGTGGAGTTTAATGAGTTCCGCAAATTTAATATCATGAACTTATCGCCAGATGGTAAAGGCAAGCCGCGCAACGTAGGCCCCAATACTACTTATAAATTGCGTGATCAAAGCGGGCAGGCACGTGAATATGTCACCTATATGCAGCCGCTAAAGTTAGATGGTAAAACCTATTTTGTATCCGGTATGCGTGAAACAGTACAAGAAGATTTCCGTTATTTGCGCATTCCGGCCGACGAAGATTTCAGCATTGATGGGTTTATGCAGTTGCGTCAAGCCATGCGTGACCCAGCCAAACAGTTGGAGATTGCCAGACATTTAAGTAAGCAATCGCCCACTGCTGACCCTAAGTTGCAACAGCAATTTGAGCAAAGTGTGCAACGTTTGCTTAGCACGTTTGCCAGTGGCGGCTTTACCCAGCTATCCCAAGTGATTGAAAAGGCCGTGCCAGAAGCTGAGCGTCAAAAGGCTGCAGATACTTATTTTAAATTGTTGAATGCAAGTGCGTTAGAAGCGTATAACCTTAACCTTGCTGCACAAGGTAAGCCAGCCATGCCATTGAATCCACAGACCTTGGCTTTTTTGCAAGACGCATTGAATGCAATGAATGATTTATTTTATTACGGTACGCCGTATTATTTTCAGTTGGATGATTTTAAGCATAAAGAAGCCAGTGGTTTGCAGCTGACCAAATCTCCCGGTCAAAAATGGGTGTATTTGGGCTCTGCGCTGCTGGTGTTAGGTATTTTTTCGATGTTTTATATACGTGAACGTCGTGTGTGGTTGCTGATCAAAGCCAATACACAAGAGGTATTATTCGCCATGTCTTCGAATCGTAAAAACTTAGACTTCGATCAGGAATTTGATCGTACCCAACAGCAGTTAGGTCAGTTATTGTCTTAATATAGACAAAAGGAAATATCATGAATACACAGACTTATGATTTTAAACAAAAAGCCATTTGGCAGACCTTGCGCGTACAGGATTGGCTGTATGCGTTGGTGTTGATGGCCGGTGCTATTTTTGCCTATAGTCGCTACTCGCAATATATGGATGCCTATGAACTTGGCTTCTTGTTTGGTGCAGCGGCCACGTTTAGCTATTTAGGCTGGCGCTGGAAAGGCCTGGCTAAACTGGTGATAGGCATCGCTGTGTTAAGTCTGTTTGCCATTAATTTGTATCATGGTAGCCAAGCCCGCGCTGGTGAAAGTTTCTTTCTTAAGTACTTAATTTCAAGTCAGTCCGCAGTCATGTGGATGAATGTGTTGTTTATTTTGGCCATGTTGACTTACTGGTTTGCATTGTTCAAGCGTAGTGAGTTTATAGGGCGCGTGGCATCTGCACTCACTTGGGCTGCGGTGCTGTTTGGTTTTGTTGGGCTAATGGTGCGCTGGTACGAGTCTTATCTGATTGCGCCTGATGTAGGCCATATTCCTATCAGCAACTTGTATGAAGTCTTTATTTTATTCTGCTTGATTACCGCATTATTGTATTTGCATTACGAATCTAAATTCAATACCAAGCAGTTAGGTGGTTTTGTGTTGCTGATTATCAATGCTGGTGTAGGGTTTATTTTATGGTACAGGTTTGACCGTGGTGCAGATGCCATTCAGCCGTTGGTTCCTGCATTGCAAAGTTATTGGATGAAAATCCATGTGCCGGCTAACTTTATTGGCTATGGGTCGTTCTCATTGGCCGCTATGGTCGCTGCTGCCTATTTATTGGCAAAACGCGGTATCTTAGCAACGCGTTTGCCAAGCTTAGATGTGCTGGATGATGTGATGTACAAAGCCATTGCAGTGGGCTTTGCTTTTTTCACCATCGCCACTATTTTGGGCGCCATGTGGGCAGCTGAAGCGTGGGGTGGTTATTGGTCTTGGGATCCTAAAGAAACCTGGGCGCTCATTGTGTGGTTAAACTACGCGGCTTGGTTGCATTTGCGTATGGTCAAAGGCCTTCGCGGTCCGGTATTGGCATGGTGGGCATTAGTCGGTCTCATCGTGACTACCTTTGCGTTCTTAGGCGTCAATATGTTCCTAAGTGGTTTGCATTCGTACGGCGAACTCTAGGGTTGCGATTAAAAATAGGGTTTAATGATTCGCGGTAGTGTTATCTGTTGATAATGCTACCGTAAACTTAACCGCACCATTCAGATTGCTGCTTAAACTAAGCGTGTAACCCGCCTGCCTCGCGTCCTGCGCTGCATGGTACAAACCAACCCCTAAGCCATTTTGTGATTGAATGTGCTTTTTAAATAATTCAGCAGCGGTTTGTTGCGGCATGGCTTTACCGGTATCCGTCACTTCAATGCAATACTGGTTAGATGAGAGTTCAGTAACTTCTACTTTGATGAGCGTATTGGGCTCATATTTGGTTTTCTCAATGGCATTCCCTAGCAAGTTATCCAGCACGCTGTCCAGCACCTCTGCATTGATATCGTGCTTGGGTAAATGTGACGCCACAAACTCCACTTGCGGCTGTGTATAGCGCAACCGTAGATTTTTCCACCATGCAGATATTTTCTCTTGCCGCTTTTTCTCTTCACTTGGCGCTTTGAGCTTGTCTAGCGTTGAGGCAATACGCTGATTGAGCACCGGTAGCTGCTTTTTAATTAGCTTGAGTAAAGCGTCGGTGTCGGACTCATGCGTTTGCTCAGCTGCCGTCACCAAGGTGCCCACCGATTGCAGAATATTTTTAATATCATGCGTCAGGCGCGAGCCTGTCTCATAAAAGGCCTGCATGTAAGTGTTTTGGCGCAAGGTCTCTTCACGGCGTTTGGCTTCGTAGAATTCGCCCATAATTTGGGTGAGTAGCTTCACGTGCACATACAGCGCGGGTGACATTTGCCAACGCGTATGCAGGGTCATGTAAAAGTCTTTAAAGTTAAAGTCAGTAGAGTAATTGGTGTGATGACCAAGCTTGCCTTGCGTTTCATCTGCCAGCCAAGAAATGCCGGAAACCCATTCCAGTTTCATCATCTCGTTCATGGCGGCCTGGGTAAAGCCGTTGGGTGTGGATTCATGTTCGGCAAGGGTGGCAATGTTTTTAACCCATTGCTCAAAAGGCATGCCGATACTTAATAAGTAGCGCGACATCAGCAACTCTACGCCAGAAAATTTGGTGCTGGGGCGCCATAAATAGCTTAAGCCAAATAAAATCACAGACAGGCCGGATATCGTATAAAACATCACTTGTATGTAATTGACGTTTTGCAACGTACCAATCGCATAGCTGCCTAACACAATAATAATCGCCAGCATAAATAGCACAAGCGTGTAGAAAAAGTCGACTACCGGCGTGTTGTCAGTTGGTCCGGCGCTATTTTTTATAAACAGAATGGCCACAGGCAATAATGGCATAAAGTAGAAAATGACAAACTCAGCAGCTAATAAATCGTTAGATGCATTCAGTAGTTTTGGTACCACCCAAAGTAAGAGCATGGCGAGCAAATAACTCGCAGCCAAAATATGAATCAGTCGATTCTTTTTAGAATCACCCGAGAAAATCCGGCCGCCCAATAAGCCAAATAATATGGCTAACCAAATGGCGGTAAGCCACCAATTAAAGTATAAAAATCCTAATAGCCCCACTCCAACCAGTGCAATAGAAGCAATGATGGAAAGTTTTTGGCTGCCGCGCCAAATCGGCTGCCAAATGAGAAAGATGCCAAACGATAAAAAGTAAAACATTTGCCGATACACTTCATCTTGGTCAAAAAAGATGAGGAATGCATGCAGTGATAGCAACATCAACGCCATGACACGGTGAGAGTTTTTGAGTAGCTGTTGACTAATATTGCGTTTATTTAGAAAATTCATCATAGTGAAAGTGTTATAAATTAAAGTAACTTACGGTCAACAGTTAAAGTTCGGTGTCATCAAGTCAACACTATTGACGAAATTTCAACAAAGCCTGTCATGAAATCTGCGATTTAAGTCCTAATTTTATGCTTTATTTGGTTTTTTGATTGGCATAAAACTTGCAAGTTACGAACTAACAATAATAATGCTTTTAAGTGACATAACTAAAAAAACAAACAATTAGGATACCACAATGAAAAAACAAACAGGGTTTACCTTGATCGAGCTGGCGATTGTGCTAGTGATTATAGGTTTGCTACTAGGCGGAGTGCTGAGGGGGCAGGAGCTAATTAATAGTGCTAAAGTTAAAAACATGGCACGCGATTTTCAAAATGTCCAAGTATATATTTATGGCTATCAAGATAAATATAGAGCGTTACCTGGGGATGATGCAGCCGCTAAGGCGCATTTAGGTACAGCAGCCGATCAAGCTGGTACAGGTTCTGGAAACGGACAAATAGGTGGAAATTGGGACTCGACGACAATCACTGATGAGTCTGTAATTTTTTGGCAGCATGTAAGGCTGGCCGGATTGGCTCCAGGTTCAACAGTGGTGGGGGCTGGTGGGTATTACCCAACTAATGCCGATGGTGGTAAGTTGGGGGTTCAAGGTTTGGCTTCCGCGGCGAATATACCAAGCGGATTGAGCGGTTCTTATGTAGTTTGCTCCGGCGCTATATTGGGGAAATTCGCTAAGCAGTTAGATACTACTTTGGATGATAGTGAAACATCAACTGGATCAATGAGGATTTATGCTGCAGGTAGTGCAACAACTTGGGTTACATCGGCAAATGCTACTGATTCAAGCGTTTTTAATGTTTGCATGGCTTTCTGAAAAGCATAGCTTTTAAATTTAACAAAACCCGCGTAAGCGGGTTTTTTGTTTTCCGAACCTATTTATATTTTTGCGTGTCAGTCATTTTGATTTAGAATAAGTCAAATTCAAATTAACGCACAAATGACTCCCAATATCGTCGAAATAGATAATCTTTCCTTTGGTTACAAAGGACGCATGTTGCATCAAGGCATCAATATGGTGTTCCCACGTGGTAAGGTCACTGCCATTATGGGCGGTAGTGGCAGTGGTAAAACTACGTTATTGCGCCTCATTGGCGGGCAAATCAGACCTACTAAGGGGCAGGTGCGTGTAGATGGTGATGTAGTACATCAGCAGGATCGCACCGGAATTTATCGTATACGCCGTAAAATGGGCATGCTGTTTCAACAAGGTGCTTTATTCACAGATCTGTCTGTGTTTGAAAACGTTGCTTTTCCCATGCGTGAACATACCGATTTACCGGAAAGCATGATTCGCGATTTGGTGTTGATGAAACTGAATGCCGTAGGTTTGCGTGGCGCGCATCAACTGATGCCTACTGAATTGTCAGGGGGAATGGCTAGACGCGTGGCATTAGCACGGGCGATTGCATTAGATCCCAGTATTATTATGTATGATGAACCATTTGCCGGCTTAGACCCTATTTCAATGGGGGTGATTTGTCATTTGATTCGTACACTGAACGATGCGCTTGGAGCAACCTCTATCATTGTCACGCACGATGTTGAAGAAACCTTCCGTTTTGCTGACTATATTTATTTTGTGGCCAATGGCGTGGTAGCGGCAGAGGGTACGCCGGATGAACTCAGAAACTCTAACTTGCCGTTTGTACATCAATTTGTGTATGGCGAGAAAGATGGTCCGGTGCCATTTCACTACGCAGCAGATGATTACGCACGCTCTCTATTGGAACACAAAGCATGATTAAATCAGGATTGTTGATCGGTTTAATCCGGGTGTTCAGAAACATAGGCCACAGATTTGTAGATGGTATTTGGCGTTTAGGCGCTGGTATGCGTTTGTTTTGGCTGACGCTAACATCATCTGGTGAAAGCTTTAGACGTTTTCACCTGACTATTCGTGAAATTTATTTCACTGGGGTGATGTCGCTCATTATTATTCTTGTTTCGGCTTTTTTTGTTGGTATGGTGCTTGGTTTACAGGGATATCATACTTTACAAAGATACGGCTCATCCGAGGCAATTGGTGTGTTGGTAGCATTGGCGCTGGTGCGCGAATTAGGCCCAGTAGTGACGGCTTTATTGTTTGCTGGCCGTGCCGGTACTGCAATTACTGCTGAAATTGGGTTAATGAAAGCCACAGAGCAGCTTTCAGCCATGGAGATGATGGCAGTGAACCCGATTGCGCGTGTGATTGCGCCGCGTTTCTGGGCTGGCGTAATCGCTATGCCAATCTTAGCCACTTTGTTTTCTATGGTCGGTGTTTTGGGCGGCTATCTAGTGGCTGTGCCTGTCATTGGCGTAGATGCGGGTGCATTTTGGTCGCAAATGCAGGCCAATGTGGATTGGCAACATGATATTTTGAATGGGGTAATTAAAAGCATGGTGTTTGGCGTAGCCTGCACCATGATCGCCTTATTTGAAGGATATGATGCACCCCCCACTGCGGAAGGTGTGAGTCACGCCACAACAAGAACAGTAGTGACATCTTCACTCGCAATATTGGGTCTGGATTTTATATTAACCTCATTTATGATCAACGTATAAGCAAGCAGGAGCAGCAATGGATAGAACAACAATTGATTTATGGGTGGGTGTGTTTGTAGCGTTAGGTGTTGCCGCGTTGCTTGGTTTGGCCATGAAAGTGGGCAACCTAACCACTGCTAATATTGGGGAAACCTATACGGTAACAGCCAACTTTGAAAATATTGGCGGCTTAAAGCCAAGAGCCCCAGTGAAAAGTGCGGGCGTGGTGGTGGGGCGCGTAGCGGGGATTACTTTTGATTCTGCAACTTATGAGGCAGTAGTGAGTCTGAACATCGACAAACGATATGCTTTTCCTAAAGATACCTTTGCAAATATTTACACTGCAGGCTTGTTGGGCGAGCAATATGTGGGTCTTGAGGCAGGTGGAGATGACGTACAATTAGCCAATGGCGACAAGATTACACAAACGCAAGATGCCGTTGTGTTGGAAAAAATGATTAGCCAGTTCTTGTATAACAAAGCTTCTGAATCGACAGACGACAAATCTAAGACGTCTTCCGAATCAACCAAATCGGAAGAAGATACGTTAGGTGCAAGTCCATTGGATAAGATTGGCAAGTCTTCTGCAGATAAAGCCGAAAAATAATAAATTTACAGAATCAATGAAAAGGAATTAAACAGCATGAAACAATTAATAGCAGCATTTGGCCTGTTACTGGCCAGTAGCTTAGCAATTGCGGGCGAAGGCCCTGATGAGTTGGTCAAAAGAACTGCAGATGATGTACTTGCGGTAGTAAAGTCCGACAAAGACATTCAAGCAGGTAACCAAGACAAGATTTTCAAATTGGCTGAAGAGAAAATTCTGCCTAACTTCAACTTTGAAAAAGTATCACGTTTGGTATTGGGTAAAAACTGGACCAAAGCGACGCCAGAGCAGCAAGCTGCGTTTCAAAATGAGTTTAAAACCTTATTGTTACGTACTTATGCAACAGCGCTTTCTAAATACAAAAATCAGGTGATTGAGTACAAGCCTTTGCGTTTACCTGAGGGTTCAACTTCTGCAACAGTGAAGACATCCATCGTGCAGCAAGGCGGTCAGCCGATTGCTGTAGATTATGCGCTGGAAAAGAAAGCAGACGACTGGAAAGTGTATGACATTGTGATTGAAGGCGTGAGCTTGGTCACTAACTATCGTAGCCAGTTTGCACAAGAAATCCGTCAAAATGGTTTGGATAGTTTAATTAAAAAGTTGGCCGAGAAAAATGGTGCGTCAGCTGCAAAATCAAGTTAAATGCATTCACTTGATTTGTCGCGCTTAAATTACATGTTTTGGGAGCCCTTGTTTTGATAGACATCACACAAGAAGCCAATCGCTGGCAATTGTCTGGCGATTTGGTGATTCAGAATATCAGCCAGGTATTGGATGCCAGCAGAGCGCTTACCTTAACGGATGCTACAGCGTTGGATTTTGCCAAAGTGACCGATGTGGATACTTCGGCCATCAGCTTGATTCTAGAGTTGAAGCGCCGTGCCAGTGCTGAACATGTAGCGTTGTCATTGGTCAATGTGCCAGCAAATTTGGTGAGCTTAATGCAACTGTATGGTGTAGATGATTTTGTATTGCCAAATTAATTGTAACTGAGTAGTTGTTTTGGGTGACCCCAGTCCTTATTTAAAGGGTTGGGGTTTAGTTTTTTTATCTATGCTTTAACTTTATTAACACCTAAACGGATGAACGTTTGTTTTGAAAACACCAGCAATACAAATACATGATGTACATAAGCAATTTGGGCAACTCAATGCGCTGAATGGCATTGACTTAAGCATTGAGCAGGGCGAGTTTTTTGCACTGTTAGGCCCCAACGGGGCAGGCAAATCTACGCTGATTAATATTATGGCAGGTCTGCTTAGGCCTACTATAGGTCACGTAAGTATTATGGGGCACGATGTTATAGCCGATTATCAACAGGCGCGCATGGCTTTGGGCGTGGTGCCACAGGAGTTGGTGTTCGATCCCTTTTTTAATGTGCGAGAAATGTTGCGATTTCAGGCGGGTTATTTCGGCCACGGTCCTGAAAATGATGCCTGGGTGGATCAGGTGATTGAAGGGCTCGGCCTGACCGATAAAGCACACACCAATATGCGTAAACTATCAGGCGGGATGAAGCGGCGCGCACTGATTGCGCAAGCGCTTGCGCATCGTCCCCCAGTCATTGTGCTAGATGAGCCGACCGCGGGTGTGGATGTGGAGTTGCGTCAAATGTTGTGGGGCTTTATCAAGCAACTCAATCGCGAAGGGCACACCATTATTCTCACCACGCATTATTTGGAAGAAGCGGAAACCTTGTGTGAGCGCGTGGCGATGATGAAACAAGGCAAAATAGTCGCGTTGGATACTACCGCTAATCTACTGAAATCACACGCAGGTAAAAATCTGCGCTTGACGCTCAAAGGCGCACATTTGCCGCCAGCTTTATTGCCTATGCTTAAACACGGCGAGCTTGGCGTGTTTACACTCGCGTTATCAGATTTGACGCAAGTGGAATTTGCCTTGGCGGAGTTACGTAAAGCCAATGTTGACATCGAAGATATGCAATTGATAGAAGCGGATTTGGAAGATGTGTTTATGTCGCTGGTGGGAGGGGTATGAAACTGATTGATGCAAATATTCCGTCTGCTTGGCGCGGCCCTTACACTTTGTTTAAAAAAGAATTGCTGCGTTTTTGGCGTGTTGCGTTCCAAACTGTCGCTTCTCCGGTACTTACGGCGCTGCTGTATTTGCTGATCTTTTCGCATGTACTGGCTGATCATGTGCAGGTGTATAAAGGCGTGCCTTATACCGCATTTTTGGTGCCGGGTTTGATTATGATGTCGCTATTGCAGAATTCGTTTGCCAATAGCTCGTCTAGCCTTATTCAATCTAAAGTAATGGGCAATGTGGTGTTTATTCTGCTCACGCCACTGACCTATCTGCAGTTTTTTTCAGCATTTCTAGCAGCATCTATTATTCGTGGTCTGTTTGTAGGTTTAAGTATCTATCTGGTGTCCATCTGGTTTGTGGATGTGCCACTGGTGCATCCGATGTGGATATTCGTATTTGCCTTATTGGGCAGCGCCTTGCTGGGTACCTTTGGTATTATTGCCGGCATTTGGGCGGATAAGTTTGATCAAATGGCGGCGTTTCAGAACTTTGTTATCATGCCGCTTACTTTTCTGTCGGGCGTGTTTTATTCGATTCACTCTTTGCCGCCATTTTGGCAGGTCGTATCAAAATTCAATCCGTTCTTTTACATGATTGACGGATTCCGCTATGGTTTTTTCGGTCAAGGTGATGTGTCACCATGGATTAGCCTAGTCGTGGTCATGGCATTTTTAATCGCATTAGCATGGGCATGCCTAAAAATGTTAAAATCAGGCTATAAATTGCGCGGCTAATACGTCGCCAAATGTAAATAAATTGAAGAGGTTAACGCGTGTTAAGTGCACAGCAATTAGAAAGTTATATACAGCAAGGCTTGTCCTGTGAGTTTATCCGCGTGCTGGGCGATGATGGCACCCATTTTGAGGCGGTGATTGTCAGTGCCGCGTTTGAAGGTAAACGCATGGTGCAACAACATCAGTTAGTTTATCAAGCCTTGGGCGATCGCATGCGTGCTGAAATTCATGCGTTATCCATGCAAACCTATACCCCACAACAGTGGCAACAATTAAACGCAACCGCATAAAAGCGATTGCGTAATATCAGATTCAGTTCGGAGAGTAAGTAAAAATGGATACACAAGCAAAAATCAAAGAAACCGTTACCACCAATGATGTGGTGCTATATATGAAAGGGAGCCCAAAGTTCCCACAATGTGGCTTTTCTAATTTGGCCACGCAGATTCTAGATGCATGCGGTGCACAATATACTGCGGTGGATGTGTTACAGGATCAGGAAGTTCGCGAAGGCATTAAGCAATATGCTAATTGGCCAACAATCCCACAGTTGTACGTGAAAGGTGAGTTTATCGGCGGGGCTGATATTATGCGTGCCATGTACGAGAGCGGTGAATTGCAAACCTTGCTCGGCGGCACACAAAGCTAAATATCGGAACGGATAAAACATTTTGGATAAACTCATTATTGAAGGCGGCGCCACATTAAACGGCGAGATCGTCATCTCCGGTGCTAAAAATGCAGCATTGCCTATTTTGTGTGCTGCTTTGTTGGCAGAAACACCACTGCACTTAACCAGTGTGGCTGCACTGAAAGATATTGATACCACGCTTAAATTGCTCGATACCATGGGCGTAAAAGTGACGCGCAATGCAGATAAAGTGAGTTTGGACGCAAGTGATGTGACCTCGTTTGAGGCGACCTATGAAATGGTGAAAACCATGCGCGCTTCTATTTTAGTGTTAGGTCCTTTGTTAGCGCGTTTTGGCAGTGCACGTGTGTCTTTGCCAGGCGGCTGCGCCATCGGGTCTCGTCCGGTAGATTTGCATATTAAAGGATTGCAGGCCATGGGTGCCGCGATTCATATTACGCATGGCTATATTCAAGCCAGCACCTTGCATCTGCCTAACCGCAGGTTGCAAGGTGCCAAATACTATATGGATCTGGTCACGGTGACTGGTACAGAGAACTTGATGATGGCGGCGGCGTTGGCACAAGGCACGACCGTGCTAGAAAATGCTGCTAAAGAGCCGGAAGTTGTGGATTTGGCCGAATGCCTAAATAAAATGGGTGCCAACATCAAAGGTGCGGGTACCGACACGATTACCATTGAAGGTGTCGAGCGATTAACCGGTGCAACCCATAATATTGTCTGTGATCGTATTGAGGCGGGCACTTATATGGTGGCTGCTGCCATGACTGGCGGCGATGTGACTTTGCGTAATGCACGCCCTGACTTACTGGAAGCGGTGATTGAAAAGTTGCGCGAAGCAGGGGTAACCGTGACTCAGACGGCTGACAGCATTACGGTAAAAGGTAACGGTAAACTCAAGGCAGTCAATATTCGTACAGCGCCGCATCCAGCCTTCCCAACCGATATGCAGGCGCAATTTATGGCCATGAATACTATTGCAGAAGGCGTGTCGACGGTGGTGGAAACTATCTTTGAAAATCGTTTTATGCATGTGCAAGAGTTGCAACGCATGGGCGCAGATATTAATGTAGAGGGCAATACCGCACTGGTCAAAGGCATTCCACAACTAGAAGGCGCGAATGTGATGGCCACTGACTTGCGCGCCTCTGCTGGTTTGGTATTGGCTGGCTTAGTGGCGGATGGTGAAACGGTGATTGACCGTATTTACCATTTAGACCGTGGCTACGAATTCCTAGAAGAAAAATTAACTAAACTTGGCGCCAAAGTGCGTCGTTCTCACTGATATGATTACCATCGCCTTAAGTAAAGGTCGCATTTTTGAAGAAACCACGCCACTGCTAGCAGCGGCGGGTATCCATGCATTGGAAAATCCGGAATCTTCGCGCAAACTGATTTTACCTACCAACCGTGACGATGTACGCCTGATTATTGTGCGTGCTACCGATGTCCCTACCTATGTGCAATATGGCGCAGCCGATATTGGCATTGCCGGTAAAGATGTACTGGATGAGCATGGTGGCGAAGGTTTGTATCAACCATTGGATTTAAATATTGCCAAATGCAAGATGATGGTCGCGGTGAGAGAAGGCTTTGATTACGAGGCCAGTATCCGTCAAGGTGCACGCCTAAAGGTGGTGACCAAGTACGTGAAAACCGCACGCGAGCACTTTGCAGCCAAAGGCATGCATGTCGATTTGATTAAGTTGTACGGCTCGATGGAATTGGGCCCCTTGGTAGGGTTGGCTGACGCGATTGTAGATTTGGTGAGTACTGGTGGTACTTTACGCGCCAATCATCTACAAGCAGTAGAGGAGATTGGCGCAATCAGCTCACGCTTGGTTGTCAATCAGGCTTCACTTAAGCTCAATCGCGCACAATTGCAGCCGATTATCGATAGCTTTGCACAAGCTATCCAGTAGATTTCGAAAGTAAATAAGCATGAACATCAGACGTTTATCGACCTTAGACACCTCTTTTGACCAAGATTTAAAAGCCTTGCTGGCGTTTGAAACCGCACAAGACGACAGTGTGGATACAGTTGTAGCCAATATCCTAAAGGATGTAAAAGCACGCGGCGATGCTGCGGTGTTGGAATATACCAATCGCTTTGATAAAACCAATGCTCAAGGTATGGCTGAATTAGAGCTATCCCAGGCTGAATTAATTGCGGCGTTAGAAGGTTTGCCCGCAGCGCAGCGCGAAGCTTTGCAAGCGGCTGCAGACCGTGTACGTAGCTATCATGAGAAGCAAGTGATGCAATCATGGAGCTATACAGAAGCCGATGGTACGCTGTTGGGTCAGCAAGTGACTGCATTAGACCGGGTAGGCTTGTACGTGCCCGGTGGTAAAGCGGCATACCCCTCTAGTGTATTGATGAATGCCATCCCTGCCAAAGTGGCGGGCGTAAAAGAGCTCATCATGGTGGTGCCAACGCCTAATGGTGAAAAGAATGCGTTGGTACTAGCAGCGGCAGCTATTGCTGGCGTAGACCGTGTATTCTGTATCGGCGGTGCGCAGGCGGTAGGTGCGTTGGCGTATGGTACAGAAACAGTACCGCAAGTCGATAAAATCACAGGGCCTGGCAATGCCTATGTGGCCGCGGCAAAACGTCGTGTGTTCGGCGTGGTGGGTATTGATATGGTAGCGGGTCCGTCTGAGATTTTAGTCATCTGTGATGGCAAGACTAATCCGGATTGGATTGCGATGGACTTGTTTAGTCAGGCTGAGCATGACGAATTGGCGCAATCCATATTGCTATCACCAGATGCAGACTTTCTGGATGCGGTAGCGGCGAGTATTGAAAAACAAGTGAAAGAGATGCCGCGCCAAGACATCATCCGCACTTCTTTGGAGAATCGCGGCGCACTGATTTTAGTGAAAAGTTTGGAAGAAGCGGCAGACATCAGTAACTACATTGCACCTGAGCATTTGGAGTTGTCTGTGGAGGAGCCATATGCGTTTAGCCAAAAAATCAAACACGCCGGTGCTATCTTTATGGGACGTGATACCTGTGAAGCGCTTGGCGATTACTGCGCTGGGCCTAATCACGTGTTGCCTACTTCGCGCACGGCACGCTTTAGCTCACCGTTGGGTGTATATGATTTCCAAAAGCGCTCAAGCTTGATTATGGTGTCATCTGCTGGCGCACAAACGCTAGGTAAAATCGCCTCCACACTGGCTTATGGTGAGGGCTTGCAAGCGCATGCCCGTTCTGCTGAATATCGTTTGAAGTGAGTTGTGTGTAATGAGTAAGTATTGGAGCCCAATCGTACACCAGCTGACACCTTATGTGCCAGGCGAGCAGCCTAAACTCACTAACTTGGTCAAACTGAATACCAATGAAAATCCTTATGGTCCAAGTCCTAAGGTGATTGCTGCATTGCAGGCAGAGGCGGCAGAGACACTGCGCTTGTATCCGGATCCAAATTCTGACCGGTTAAAAACCGCGATTGCCGAATATCATGGACTGCAAAACAATCAAGTGTTTGTGGGCAATGGTTCGGATGAAGTGCTCGCACACGCTTTTCATGCGCTGTTTCAGCATGAGCAACCTCTATTATTCCCAGATATTACTTATAGCTTTTACCCGGTGTATTGTGGCCTGTATGGTATTGAATATGCGCCAATTGCGCTGAATGAGCGCTTTGAAATCAACATCGACGACTATTTGCGGCCTAATGGTGGCATCATTTTCCCTAACCCGAATGCACCTACTGGCATCCCGCTCGCATTGTCAGAAATAGAGCGCTTACTTAAAGCGAATCAACATTCGGTAGTGCTGGTAGACGAGGCCTATGTCGACTTTGGTACAGAGTCTGCGGTACAGTTGATTCAACAATATCCAAATTTGCTGGTAACACACACGCTTTCTAAAGCGCGCTCGCTTGCAGGTCTGCGGGTAGGTTACGCACTTGGCCATCCGGATTTGATTGAGGCGTTGATTCGAGTAAAAGATAGCTTTAACTCCTACCCGATAGACCGTTTTGCCGAAGCCGGTGCCGTAGCGGCGATGCAAGATCATGCCTATTTTAACCAAGCTTGCGCGCAGGTCGTGGCTACACGCACCCATTTAATTAAAGAACTGCAAGCCTTGGGGTTTGAAGTGCTACCATCGGGCGCTAATTTTATTTTTGCTCAACATCCTGCGCACGCAGGTGAGGCACTCACCGCCAAACTGCGAGAGCAAAATATCATTGTGCGGCACTTCAAAAAACCATCACGTATTGCACCATATTTACGGATTACCATCGGCACCGATGCGCAATCAGAGTATCTAGTGAATGCATTAAAATCAATTGTTTAGTCAAACTGGTCCAGTAAACCGGGCTTTTGCCTTCTATTTGTAACAAAATCTTAATTTGACGTGACTAAATTGTTGAAAAAACACATCAATTGCGGTTATGATGCGAGAATGTACAAAACGTGCAAATGGTATTTTGTAAAATTTAATTCTACATACTACAAAATATTAAATTTTTAATCGAATATTGAGCGAGTTCGGAGGAAGAAGCATCATGGCACAAACCCAAATGGCATTAGATTCACTAGATTTTGACGCAACAGTTGCATTAGCGGCTAAAGTTGCTCCACATGTGGACATTTTAGAAATCGGTACACCTTGCATTAAGCATAACGGTATTGAATTACTTAAGACTTTACGCGCTAAATTCCCAAACAACAAAATCTTAGTTGACTTGAAAACAATGGATGCTGGTTTTTATGAGGCTGAGCCTTTCTACAAAGCTGGTGCAGACATCGTGACAGTATTGGGTACAGCAGATATCGGTACAATCAAAGGCGTAATCGACGTTGCTAACAAATACGGCAAACAAGCACAAGTTGACTTAATCAACGTTGCTGACAAAAAAAGCCCGTACATTAGAAGTTGCTAAATTAGGCGCACACATCATTGGCGTACATACTGGTTTAGACCAACAAGCTGCAGGTCAAACACCATTTGCTGACTTAGCATTAATCACTGGCTTGAAAACAGGCGCTAAAGTATCTGTTGCAGGTGGTGTAAAAGCCGCAACTGTAAAACAAGTGGTAGATGCAGGTGCAGATATCGTAGTAGCAGGCGCAGCGATTTACGGTGCAGCAGATCCAGCAGCTTCAGCAAAAGAAATTACTGGTTTAGCACACGGCGCTAGCGCATCAGCAGGTGGTTTTAAATGGTTGCCTTGGGCAATCGCAATCGGTGCAGCATTGTTAGTGTTGTCTTTATTGAACAATAAAGCACCAGAAGAAGCAGCGGCAGAAGCGCCAGCAGCAACTGAGCAAGCGGTAGAAGCAGCTCCAGCTGAAGCGGCACCTGCAGAAGTAGCACCAGCCGAGGCTGCGCCAGCAGCTGAAGCGGCTCCGGCAGAGGCAGCACCTGCAGAAGCAGCAGCACAATAATCGATTATTCGATTGAAAAGCCGACCGGTGGTCGGCTTTTTTATTTGCATTTTGCCAGCGTAGCGCTGTTTAGGTTAAAATGCTGTTAAATGATTGATTATCATAATTTTAGTTTGTAATTTTTTATAAAGATGACATGGCTATGCGTCAAGCAGAAATATCCCGCAATACCTTAGAGACACAAATCACGGTTTCCATTAATCTCGATGGGTCGGGCGTTTCGCAATTTAATACTGGTTTAGGCTTTTTAGATCACATGCTGGACCAGATTGCGCGTCACGGCATGATGGATATTCAAGTGCAAGCGAAAGGTGATTTGCATATTGATGCGCATCACACGGTAGAAGACATTGGCATCACATTGGGCCAAGCTTTCTTAAAGGCATTGGGAGACAAGAAAGGCATTAACCGCTATGGTCATGCCTATGTGCCATTGGATGAAGCATTGAGTCGCGTAGCGTTGGATCTGTCAGGTCGCCCCGGCTTGGAATTTAGCTGTGAATTTACGCGCGCCGCCATTGGTGAGTTTGATGTGGATCTGATTCATGAGTTCTTCCAGGGCTTTGTCAATCACGCACTGGTCACCTTGCATATTGACAATCTCAAGGGGCATAACTCGCACCATCAAGCGGAGACGATTTTTAAGGCGTTTGGCCGTGCTTTGCGCATGGCAGCGACGCATGACCCACGTATGGCAGGCATTATGCCATCCACCAAAGGCAGCTTATAACACTTGTTGCTACTGAAATGAAAAATATCGATATCGCCGTAGTGGACTACGGCATGGGCAATCTGCGTTCGGTGTCTAAAGCACTGGAACATGTAGCGCCTGATTTGAATGTGGTCGTCACCAGTGACCCACAGCAGATTCACCAAGCGAATCGCGTCGTGTTTCCGGGACAAGGGGCGATGCCTGATTGTATCCGTGAGTTGGACTCGCGTGGCTTAAGTCAGGCTGTGATTGAAGCGACGCAACAGAAACCATTTTTAGGTATTTGTATCGGCCTGCAAATGTTGTTTGAGCGCTCAGAAGAAGGGAACGCAGCAGGGTTGGGTGTGTTTGCAGGGCAAGTGAAACGTTTTGCCGCAGTAGATATGCATGATACAGAAGGCCGCAAGCTGAAAGTCCCGCACATGGGATGGAATCAGGTGCAACAACCAAATCAGCACCCTTTATGGCAAGATGTCGCAGACAATGAGCGCTTTTATTACGTGCATAGCTACTATGTATGCCCAGATGAATCTGGGTTGGTCACGGGTATCACGGACTACCCTAAGCCATTTACCTGTGCCATTGCCAAAGATAATTTGTTTGCAGTACAGTTTCACCCTGAAAAAAGTGCAAAAGCGGGGTTACAATTATTACGTAATTTCGTACACTGGAACCCTTAACCGTTTACGCTTGTTTTATTGATTTTTCTAACGCCTATTTATCACTACCATGCTTATCATTCCCGCAATCGATCTCAAAGACGGCCACTGTGTTCGTTTAAAACAAGGTTTAATGGAGGAGTCCACAGTCTTTTCTGAGGACCCCGGCGCTATGGCGCGACACTGGGTGGATCAAGGTGGAAAACGCCTGCACTTGGTGGATTTAAACGGTGCCTTTGCAGGTAAGCCGGTGAACGAAGGGGCGATTAAGTCCATCGTTAGTGCAGTGGGCGGTGACATTCCTATCCAGTTGGGTGGCGGTATTCGCGATTTGGATACGATTGAGCGCTATTTGGATGATGGCATTAGTTACGTCATTATCGGTACTGCGGCTGTCAAAAATCCTGGCTTTTTGCACGAAGCCTGCTATGCATTCCCCGGCCAAATTATGGTAGGGCTAGATGCAAAAGATGGCAAAGTTGCTGTGGATGGTTGGTCCAAGCTCACTGGGCACGATGTGATTGATTTAGCCAAGAAGTTTGAAGATTATGGCGTTGAAAGTATTGTCTATACCGATATTGGACGCGATGGCATGTTGACGGGCGTCAATATCGAAGCGACTGTCGCATTGGCGCAGGCCCTGACGATTCCGGTGATTGCCAGCGGCGGCGTGACCAATTTGGATGATGTGCGCAAATTATGCGCCGTGGCTAAAGAAGGCATCATTGGTACCATCACTGGCCGCGCCATTTATGAAGGCACTTTGAACTTTGCTGCAGCACAAGCCTTAGCGGACGAGCTGAGCGCCTAATGGGATTAGCCAAGCGCATTATTCCTTGTTTAGATGTCACCAATGGTCGTGTGGTCAAGGGCGTTAACTTTCTAGAGCTACGTGATGCAGGTGACCCGGTCGAGATTGCACAGCGCTATAACGATCAAGGTGCGGATGAGCTTACCTTTTTGGATATCACTGCGAGTTCTGATGATCGTGATTTGATTTTACATATCATTGAAGAAGTTGCTTCTCAAGTGTTTATTCCACTTACGGTAGGTGGTGGTGTGCGGCAGGTGGAGGATGTACGTCGTTTATTGAATGCTGGTGCAGACAAGGTCAGTATTAACACGACTGCAGTATTGAATCCCCAAGTGGTTCAGGATGCCGCCAGTCGCTTTGGCTCGCAATGTATCGTGGTCGCCATTGATGCGAAAAAGGTAGATAATCAACCGTTCGAGTGGGAAGTATTTACCCATGGCGGGCGTAAGGCAACAGGCTTGGATGCGGTGAAGTGGGCACAGCATATGGTGAGTTTGGGTGCGGGCGAGTTGCTGGTGACCAGCATGGACCGCGATGGCACCAAAATTGGATTTAACAATCCGCTAAACCGCGCCATTTCAGATGCGGTCGATGTACCGCTCATTGCATCAGGGGGTGTGGGTAACTTGCAACATTTGGTTGATGGTGTCACGCTCGGTGGTGCAGATGCCGTACTTGCTGCCAGCATCTTCCACTATGGTGAATACACAGTAGAGCAAGCAAAAACCTATATGCAGCAACATGGTATTGAGGTGCGATAATGGCTTGGCTGGATGAAGTAAATTGGGATGAAAGTGGCTTGGTGCCTGTGATTGCACAAGAGCACGACACCGGTAAGGTGCTGATGTTTGCTTGGATGAATCGCGAAGCGCTAAGACTCACCGAAGAGACGCAACAAGCAGTGTATTGGTCACGCTCACGTCAAAAATTATGGCATAAAGGTGAAGAATCTGGCCATATACAGAAAATTCATGAAATTCGATTGGACTGCGATGAAGATGTTATTCTGATACGCGTTGAGCAAGTAGGTGGTATTGCTTGCCATACCGGCCGTCATAATTGCTTTTTCAAAAAACTAGATAATCAAACTTGGTTGATTGACCAAGCGGTGAAAAAAGACCCTAAAGAGATTTACCATGAGTGATGTCTTGAATCGGCTGGCAGAATTACTGGAACAGCGGAAATCTGCAGATCCAACCACGTCCTACGTAGCCAAACTGTATACCAAAGGTTTGGACAGCATTCTCAAAAAGATTGGTGAGGAAGCGACCGAGACTGTCATCGCCGCCAAAGATGGACAGCGTGAAGCGATTGTGTACGAAACGGCAGACCTCTGGTTTCATACATTGGTAATGCTGGCGCATCACAATATTCAGCCGCAAGAAATTCTAGATGAGTTGGCGCGCAGAGAAGGGTTGTCCGGCATTGATGAAAAGAATGCCAGACCTAAAGACTAGGTAGTCAAAGATTAAATGTGATTGGTTGTGACTTAACCACAATTGTTTGGCATTAACGGGGTGTAGGACATGGATGAAGATTGCATTTTTTGTAAAATATTTGCGGGTAGTATCCCATCAAAAAAAATCTATGAAGATGAAGACGTAATTGCGTTTTTTGATATCAAACCCATGGCCAAAGTACATTTTTTAATTGTGCCGAAATTACATGTGCCTAGCCTGAAAGAGTGTGATGCAAGTCATCAAGCCTTGTTGGGCAAGATGTTGCTACTGGTGCCCAAGTTGGCAGAGGCGCAAGGCTTGGCAGGGTTTAAAACGCTCATCAATACTGGCCGCGAAGGTGGGCAGGAAGTTTTTCATTTACATATACACGTATTTGGTGGCGGGCCTGCAGGCAGTTGATGCCTGCGCCTAGACGTTACACAAATTAAGGAGATTATCATGGGTTCTTTTAGTTTATGGCACTGGTTGATTGTGTTACTAATTGTTGTGCTGGTATTTGGTACTAAAAAACTACGCAATATTGGTAGCGATGTAGGTGGCGCAGTAAATGAGTTTAAAAAAGCCGTGAAAGATGGTCAGTCACCTGAAGTTGCTGATGAAAGTGCTGGCAAGACGATTGAAGGCGAAGTCACACATAAAACTAAGCAATAGTCGCCGTGTTTGATATTTCATTTTCGGAGTTGATTGTCATTGCAGTTGTGGCACTGTTGGTGATTGGTCCGGAGAAATTACCAAAGCTAGCGCGTACATTGGGTGCTTATACCGGGCGCATGCAGCGATTTGTTGCGCAGGTAAAAGATGAAGTGAATCGCGAAATGCGTTTTGAAGAGTTGCAAAAGCTCCAGCAAGAAGTCAATAGTGCTGCTTTGCAAACTGAATCCAGCATTATGGCGGGCGTACAATCTCTGCAAGACACCACTATGGATGATGGTGTAGCCCCTGTTTCCAAGCCTGCCACTAAAAGAAAAGCAAGCCCCAAAATCAAAAAATCCCAACCTGCCGCCGGTGATGATGCGTTGTCTACGCCTAAGGTAAAACGTGCGCGTGTCAGCAAGAAACCTGCGCAGCCAGAATAGCGCATTAGCAATAGACGCCGATATGACCCCAACAGAATCCTTTATTTCACATTTGATCGAACTCAGAAACCGCTTGTTGCGGATTGTGCTAGGGTTTGTACTGGTGTTTATTGGGCTATTTCCGTTTGCAAACCGTATCTACAGCCTATTGGCAGCGCCCATGCTAGCCAAGCTGCCTGCAGGCGGCCAGATGATTGCCACTGCAGTGACAACACCGTTTTTTGTGCCGATGAAAGTGGCCATGATGGCGGCTTTTGTGATTTCGTTACCGCATACCATTTATCAAGTGTGGTCGTTTATTGCGCCTGGCCTGTATGCGCATGAAAAAAAGTTGATGTTGCCCGTGATTGTTGCCAGCACACTATTGTTCATGCTTGGGATGGCGTTTGCATACTTCTTGGTGTTCCCCGTGGTATTTGGCTTTATTGTGGGGAGCGCGCCAGCCGGGGTCGCGGTGATGACAGATATTTCCGAATATCTGGATTTTGTCATGACTTTGTTTATGGCGTTTGGCCTGGCGTTTGAAGTGCCGATTGCTGTCGTGCTGGTTGCCCGCTTTGGTTGGGTAACGGTAGCTCAGTTACAAGAGGCGCGTGGTTATGTAGTGGTGGGCGCGTTTATTTTAGGCGCTATCTTTACACCACCGGATATCATCTCGCAGTTTATGCTGGCAGTACCGCTGTGGTTGCTTTATGAGTTAGGCGTATTGGTAGTGAAATACACGCAACCTAAAGCCAATAGTATACAAGCTTAACTTACTATCTTTTTGCCGCTACTGGTCTGGGGCGTTTTCCAACCAGCAACTCCACTTCAATCAATTTGCCCGTTCTGACAATGCCTAGCGTTGCTTTCTGCTTTGGCTGTAATACCGCAATCAGATTCAACATAGACTCGCTATCCGTCACCTTGTTGCCATTGATGGACACCAAAATATCGCCGGGCTTTAACCCTGCCGCATCAGCAGGGCTGTCACGCAAAATGCCAGCGATCAGAGAGCCTTCCGCTTTGTCCAGCTTAAAAGACTCAGCCAATTCCGGTGTAATGTCTTGCGCTTCAATCCCAATCCAGCCGCGGGTGACGCTGCCGGTGAGTGTGATTTGCTCCATGACCTGCTTGGCGATGCTGACGGGGATGGCAAAGCCAATGCCCATACTACCGCCGCTGCGAGAGTAAATCGCGCTATTAATGCCGATTAAATTACCATCGGCGTCAATCAGTGCGCCACCAGAGTTGCCTGGGTTGATGGAGGCATCGGTTTGAATGAAATTTTCAAATGTATTAATGCCCAAATGGTTGCGGCCAAGCGCGCTGATAATACCTTGCGTAACAGTTTGGCCAACGCCAAACGGATTGCCGATGGCTAATACCACATCACCCACTTTGAGTTTTTCGCTATTGGCAAACGTAATCGCAGGCAGGTTATCTGCGTCCACTTTGAGTACGGCCAAATCCGTTTCCGGATCTGTGCCCACTACTCTGGCAGAAAGTTTGCGGCCATCGGCTAGTGCAACTTCAATCTCGTCTGCAGTATTGACGACATGGTTGTTGGTCATGATCAGGCCCTGCGCGCTGACAATAACGCCACTACCAAGGCTGCTTTCTGGCTGGGCTTCCTGATTATTCAGCTGATCGCCAAAAAAGTGCCTAAACAAGGGGTCGTCCAGATATTGTTGGTTAGGGTCTGTGCTGGCTACTTTGCTGGAGGTGAAAATATTGACGACGGTGGGCATGGCTTTTTCAGCCGCTAGACTGTAGCCTCCTTTAGTTTCTACTTTTGCTGTAGGCTCGACTTGTTTGATAATGACGGGAGCAGACTTGATGGCAAGCAGTTCCGGGTAGAACATTCTTAATACAAACAAAAGGCCCAAGCAGGCGGTCACAGATTGTGCAAAAATAAGCCAAATTTTACGCATAACACCTTCAGGTAAATAAAGATAACTCAGTATATTGGAAATGATATGAAATTAAGCGCACTTAACTTGTATTTGAAGGATATTTTACAGCCCGCTCGCTTTAATGACTACTGCCCAAATGGTCTGCAGGTAGAGGGAAAATCCGAGATACAACGTATTGTGACTGGGGTGACCGCTTCGCAGGCGCTGATAGATGCGGCGGTTAAGAGAAATGCAGATGCAATTCTGGTGCATCATGGCTATTTTTGGCGCGGCGAGCCGCCAGAAATTTTGGGTATTAAAAAGCAAAGAATCCAAACCCTGCTTCAGCACGACATCAATCTGTTCGCCTATCATTTGCCGCTAGATGCCCACCCACAATTTGGCAATAACGTGATGTTGGGACAGCAACTGGGATTTGATATAGAAGCATGGCTGGATGATAAGCAGATGATCGCCAAAGCGACGCTGGCGCAGCCGCTCTCTATTCAGCAGCTTAGCCTGCATGTGGCTGAAAAATTGGGTAGAGTGCCACAAATTATTCCTAGCACCCGATCTTTAATCAAGACTGTGGCGTGGTGTACCGGGGCGGCGCAGCAGTATATTGATGTGGCGATTGCCGCCGAAGTGGATCTGTTTATCAGTGGTGAGATATCGGAGCAAACCGTCCATGCCGTGCGTGAATCCAATACGG
>Ga0160183_101491_pt1 | contig 24753 bp, 21 predicted proteins | sample met14sb_FD_108562 | JGI IMG/M metagenome (GOLD analysis project Ga0160183, IMG submission 108562) | Synthetic bacterial communities of pure cultures from sediment of Lake Washington, USA, under high oxygen condition - MT... | ecosystem: Engineered > Modeled > Simulated communities (microbial... >...
TTGCCTGCAAAACTTTATTAAGTTTTAATAGTGGCTGAAAATAATATAGCGGACAGTAAAGCCGCTGATACGGCAGCAAATGAAGTGCCGGCTTTTCTGCACATTGCAGATCGTTTTATTGCGTTGGCTAACGAACAAGCGCAACAGAAAGATCTTGCAACTGCGAGTGCCGGTTTTTTATATGCCAATGCCCGTTTTACTGCATTTTTAGTTGCTTCTCAGTGTGGAACTCCTGAAGCGCTTGCAGCAGAAAAAGCGGCGGCTATTGAGTACTTTGTGAATCAATACGCACAAGCATTGACCAGCAATATTGCCGATTACGAAAAAAACTTTGCCCAATATTTCAGCAAGTAAATTTTAAGTAAGTAAATCGTGACTTTAAAAACCCAAATTACTGAAGACATGAAAACCGCAATGCGTGCTAAAGATAGTGCGCGTTTAGGTGCGATTCGTTTGCTGCAATCTGCCATGAAGCAACGCGAGGTGGATGAGCGCATTGAATTAAATGATAGTGATGTGATTACTATCATTGAGAAAATGCTTAAACAACGTCGCGACTCGATTGCTGCGTTTGAATCTGCTAACAGAACTGATTTAGCTGATATTGAAAAGTTTGAAGTCACTGTTTTACAGGGCTATTTGCCACAGCAATTGACGGAAGATGAAATTAAAGTCATTTTGGATCAAGTTGTGACCGATACAGGCGCTGAAGGTGTTAAGGATATGGGCAAGGTAATGGCGGCGATTAAGCCGTTGGTTGCTGGCAAGGCTGATATGGGTAAGATATCGGGATTGATTAAAGCGCGGTTGACTTAAGCAGCATGTAAGTGATGAAAATTAAGGAGCGAAAGCTCCTTTTTTGTTTTCTAATTAGGCTAAAATTATTAACTTACCTATTTATAATTTCTGGCAAATATAACTATTAAATAGCGCAGATGCATTTTGATTCCAGATAGTTTCATTCAAGATTTGCTTAATCGCGTTGACATTGTTGATGTGATTGATAAAAGCGTGCCACTTAAAAAAGCGGGTGCGAATTACTCTGCCTGCTGTCCTTTCCATAATGAGAAGTCTCCCAGTTTTACGGTTAGCCCTACCAAGCAGTTTTATCATTGCTTTGGTTGTGGCGCACATGGCACAGCCATTGGCTTTTTAATGGAATATGCAGGCTTAAGTTTTGTAGAAGCCATTCACGATTTGGCCAAAAATGTAGGCATGATAGTGCCTCAGCAAGACTCAACACCAGCCTCGCGTGAAGCAGATGCTGCGAATAAAACCATCAAATTAGGCTTGCAGGAAACTTTGCAACAGGCGGCTAGTTATTACAAAGCAGAATTAAAAAAATCAGACCGCGCGATTGAGTATTTAAAAGCGCGTGGTTTAAGCGGAGTGATTGCTGCCAAATTTCAAATTGGCTATGCGCCCACTGGCTGGCAAAACTTACAAAGCGTATTTGCAAATTATGAAAATGAAGCTTTGCAAACCGCTGGTTTGGTTGTTGAAAATGAGCAAGGCCGTCGCTACGATCGTTTTCGTGACCGCATTATGTTTCCGATTCATGATCAGAAAGGCCAGGTGATTGGTTTTGGTGGGCGGGTGATTAACCCGGAAGATACACCCAAATATTACAACTCGCCAGAAACGCCACTGTTTCAAAAAGGCCATGAGCTATATGGTTTATTTGTCGCTAGACGCGCTATTAGAGATGCTGGTCGCGTGCTGGTGGTTGAAGGTTATATGGACGTGGTGGCGCTGGCGCAATATGGCATTGAATATGCCGTTGCGGCTTTGGGCACAGCAACTACGCCATTTCACATCACCAAGTTAATGCGCCAAACAGACGAAATTGTATTTTGTTTTGATGGCGACAATGCTGGCCGAACAGCCGCTTGGCGTGCAGCCATCAATGCACTTCCTGCTTTAACGGATGGCTTAAAACTACGCTTTTTATTTCTACCTAAAGAGCATGACCCTGATAGCTACGTTAGGGAATTTGGTAAAGAAAAATTTGAGCTTGAAATGCAAAATGCCATGCCACTTTCGCAGTACATTATTCAGCATTTAGGTGAACAAAATCCGCTTAATTCACAAGAAGATAAAGTGAAGTTCTTAAACGAAGCTGAGCCTATTCTGCGCCAAATTGTAGCGCCGCGGTTTTCGTTATTATTACGCAAACGCGTTGCGGAAATGGCAGATGTGACTGACGCAGAAATGCGAAGTTTGTTAAAACTGCCCACGCTCAACAAGGCGCCAGCTAGAGCCACGCAAAAACAATCTCGTGCGCCTTTATCGATTGAAAAACGCTTCATATTGATGTTGATGATGCAGCCCGGTTTAGCCAAACCTGAGTATCTGGATTTTAGTTTAGGGTTCAGCGAACAAGACATATTGTTAAAAGCCGCGATCAACGCCGCATTACAACAGCCGCAATCTAAGCCGGCCGCGTTATTGCACACCATAGAGACGCAAGTTGAGCCGCGGTTGTTACGTGAATTACAGCGCGAATTACAATTATTGGATGAAAGTTTGGACTTTAAACTTGAATTTGAAGGTGCTTGTACCCAATTAATGGAAGCGATACAGCAAAAGCGCGAAGGCAATATGTTGGATGCGTTGAAAGAAAAACCATTAAGTGCTTTGACTGAGCAAGAGCGCGAAATGCTAAAAAAACTGACAGTTAAAAGGTAGTTAAGTATTAGCATTGCGCAATATAAAAGGCTCGATTGTTGAAAATAGAAAACCAAAACAAGTAGTTAAACAAATCATTAAATTAGGATTTTAAATACGTTTTAGAATGTCACTTGGCAAAGCGCGGTATATTTTGCTTAAATTTTGACACTTTTTACGGTATAATTTAGGGTTGTTCGTCACCGTTAAAATGCCCTTTGTGACGAAGCGCCAGACTCAATAGCAGTAGACTCATAGAATAGGATCAGGCATGGCCAGACCAAAATCAGACAAAACACTAGGAAAAGAACGCAACAAGCTGGCGGCTGAAGCCGCGCTTGACCCTGTAGCGCAGGCTTTAGACGCCGAAGCGCGTCGTACACGCCTGAAAACGCTGATCATTTTGGGTAAAGAGCGTGGTTATCTAACTTACGCTGAGATTAATGACCATTTGCCTGATGATACACAGGATTCAGAGCAAATTGATGGCATTATCGGCTTAATCAATGACATGGGTATTCAGGTGTATGAAGAAGCGCCTGATGCTGAGGTGTTGTTAATGTCTGATGCGCCAGCTGCTGTGACGGATGAAGATGCGGTAGAAGAGGCTGAAGCGGCACTTGCTACAGTCGATTCTGAATTCGGCCGTACTACCGATCCTGTGCGTATGTATATGCGCGAAATGGGTACAGTCGATTTGCTGACTCGCGAAGGCGAGATTGAAATTGCCAAGCGGATTGAAGATGGCCTCAAGCACATGGTACAAGCCATTGCTGCGTGTCCGACCACAATCGCTCAATTGTTGGACATGGTTGATAAAGTAGAAAAAGATGAAATCAGCGTAGACGATTTGGTCGATGGTTTAATCGACACGGATGTTGGTCTGGATGACGCGATGGCAGCGGAAGCGGACGAAGAGGAAGAGCCTGATGCTGAAGAGGATGAAGACGACGATGAAGATGGTGCAAAAGCTGCAGCCATCTCTGCGGAGGCTTTAGCCAAACTAAAAGAAGAAGTATTAAAACGCTTTGCGGTGATTCGCAAGGCTAACGCTGAAATGAATGTGATTCGTGCGCAAAAAGGCTCGCAAGATGCTGATTACAAAAAACTGCATGAATCTGTATTGGAAGAATTAACGGCGTTTCGATTCTCTGCTAAACAAGTAGAAGCCTTGTGTGAGCAAGTGCGTGGCTTGGTAGAAGAAGTGCGCAGCCATGAACGTAAAGTGACGGATTTCTGTGTAGAAAAATCTGGTATGCCACGCCCGCACTTCATTAAAAGCTTCCCAGGTAACGAAATTAATTTAGATTGGCTGGACGCTGAACTAGCTTTGGACAAGCCGTATATTGAAAAGTTAACACGTTACAGACACTCCATTATTGATCAGCAAGATCGCTTAATCGCTCTGCAAATTAAAGTCGGTATTCCGATTAAAGAGCTAAAAGAAATCAACAAGCAAATGACAACCGGCGAAGCACGTGCGCGCCGTGCCAAGCGTGAAATGATTGAAGCTAACTTGCGCCTAGTGATTTCAATTGCTAAAAAATACACCAACCGTGGTTTGCAATTCTTGGATTTAATTCAAGAAGGTAATATTGGCCTGATGAAAGCGGTAGATAAATTTGAATATCGCCGTGGCTATAAGTTTTCAACCTACGCGACTTGGTGGATTCGTCAAGCGATTACACGCTCAATTGCTGACCAGGCACGTACCATTCGTATTCCTGTGCACATGATTGAAACGATTAACAAAATGAATCGTATCAGTCGTCAGATTTTGCAAGAAACTGGAGTAGAACCCGATCCGGCGCTGCTGGCTGAAAAAATGGAAATGCCTGAAGATAAGATCCGCAAGATTTTAAAAATCAGCAAAGAACCAATTTCGATGGAAACGCCGATTGGTGATGATGAAGACTCGCACTTGGGTGACTTTATTGAAGATAACACAACATTAGCGCCAATAGATGCCGCAGTATATGCCAGCTTACGTGATGCAACGAGCGAAGTGTTAGAGTCGCTCACGCCGCGTGAAGCAAAAGTGTTGCGCATGCGCTTTGGTATTGAGATGAATACTGACCATACGTTAGAAGAAGTAGGCAAACAGTTCGACGTAACACGTGAACGTATCCGTCAAATTGAAGCAAAAGCCTTGCGCAAACTGCGCCATCCAACACGCTCAGAACGTCTGCGCAGCTTCTTGGAAACGGGTCAGGATTAACGCAATAATTCAGATGATTTTTTAAACGTTTTTATGTTTTGTTCCAGTCAAATTGGTTAATCAGAACATGACAGCTTATCGGCCCCTTAGCTCATGCTTGGTTAGAGCAGCGGACTCATAATCCGTTGGTACTGTGTTCGACTCACAGAGGGGCCACCATTTAAGACGACTTAGGGAGAAATCTCTAGGTCGTTTTTCGTTTCTGCTGAAGAGGGCCTCATGCAAGTCCATTGATGTGACTTTTAGTAAGCCAAAGAGCACGATGGGAACTGGCCTAATGTCACAGAAATAGCAATGTCGTGGGATGTTCGCCATTACCTAGATGAAACCTCCAGTGATTCCAGTCAAGGTTAGATCGACTGGAAAATTGTCATTTACAACAAAGCACTTTTAATCACAACGAAACCGCTGGCTTGAGAAGTTGTTATCAATTTGACTAGTCGAGAATTCATGTCTATGATTGGCTAGTAGGAGATGGCATTCCTCCTTCAGGCAAACCCTGACAACCGCTCAAAAAGCTAATGATGCCTACACTTACCCGGGAACGGGTGTGTAGGCATATCTATACATCTTGTCCCGTAAATTAATTTACTAAGGACAAGCATATGAATCAAATATTACTCGTTGGACTCGGCGGTGCATTAGGATCAATCGCAAGATTTAAACTCTCAGTATTGATTCTAAGACATACAATTGAGTGGCGTTTCCCTTTACCTACTTTCACTATTAACATTATCGGCTGTCTTGTCATTGGCATTCTTGCTGGCTTGGCAACAAAAGAGAGCTTCTTCTCAAATGACATAAGGGTATTTTTATTTACGGGGTTAGTCGGTGGATTCACCACCTTCTCAGCATTCGGATTAGAAACGCTCCTTCTTCTACGTCGTGAGGAGTTTGCAATCGCAGCACTATATGTTGCCCTCAGTATTTTGATTGGTATAGCAGTGATGTTTATGAGTTACAGTGTAGTAATGGTTAAGAGTTAGTTTCTGTAGTAAGGGCTGTATATACAATATGATTCCTTTGCCTACTTCAGCATTCATGAAGATAACCATGGAAATGAACGTCCGCTTTGGGGCGCTTATTGTCTATTTACTGAAATGGTACAGTTCAACCTAAATGACTTGTACAAATAAATTCTAGCCTTAGCTGAGGGCACAATTAAACTGGACCCAGCTGCTCATATTAATAGATTCCTACATAAAAATCAGACAAACTCCTACAAATAAACAAATTAAATACGCGTAATCTGTAACCGTCGCGTTTGAATTGAATTCAAAATTTAATTTCGGACAAGACAAAAACGGCAGTTTTAAAAGCTGCCGTTTAACTTTATTTTGCATTTCTGGATCGGTTTTCATAGAAAGTACTTTTGAATCGTTTGCGACAGCAAGTGAATCTGGTGCATTAGTAATGACGTGTATAACGTGGTTGCGGTATATGCTTAGAAAAAAGAAAATACTAAGAAAAACTTAGCCATGATTCAACTTTAGAATTTATTTCAATATTTAAGTTAGCTAAATAACAGCGTCGTAAAATAAATAGTTCAATACCTAATCCATATTCATTATTTAATGGAGGTTGATTGTGACACTATTTAACGAAGTCTACTCAGAAGAATTAATTCCCGGTAAAGTTTCACCTTGCTATGCTTTTCTAGCATTAAATGATTCCTCGTATATTTAGTGGTCAACCCCTTCATCCAAATAGTGGTGAAATTATCAACACCTAAATATTAAACGCGGAGATGGTAATGTTTAACAGAGATGATAAGGAATCAGAAAAAATTGTAAAAATGGCTCTTAAATTGGTTTTAAGTAAGGACTTTCTAATAGCTAGACAGTTTATGACTGAATCAGGAATATCAAATAAAGTGATTGAAAGAGTGATATATGAGCCACATAACATCCGGGAATCGGACTTGCATAATAAGAACAATTAATCTGTGTGATTCATAGATATCGTTTCAATTTTCTTAATTGTAAATCGACCTTGTAATTGGCTATCGTTCGATAATTCAAAGTACTTTTAAGTTGTCAGCGACCAAGTCAACCGTTGCATAGAACTCAGTTTTACCCGTTTTCTGAGAGCGCTCAACTTTGCCATTAAGATATGGAGAGCTTGGTTTATTGGGTTTAAAATTTAATACCGAACCCCATCAGTTTTTCTTGAACTTTAGCAGCGAAGAATTCACGTTCTCGATCTGTTTAAAAGCTCTGTAACGAGTGCAATCATCCACAGAAGTTAATTGATAAATGCCTGGTGCAATTTTGCAGGTGACCATATGTAACCCTTCACCACCATTTGCGTAAAGTGGGCCTTGTATGCCGCATTGACGGCATACAAGGCCAGCATCTCAGAGTTTATCCACTGAAGACGCTGTTGTTATCTCGCCTATTCATTCTAATTATATTGAAACGATGTCTCTGAATCACACAGTTTAGATCAGCTTGATAATTACATAACACCTTGGTCAATCATCGCATCAGCCACCTTACGGAAGCCGGCAATGTTGGCACCAAAGACTAAATTACCTGGCTGACCAAACTCTTTTGCAGTTTCACTTGCGCTCGTGTAGATGTTTTTCATGATGTTGAATAACTTGCCATCCACTTCTTCAAACGTCCATTGCTGCATGCTTGAGTTCTGTGCCATTTCCAGCTGACTTGTGGCAACACCGCCAGCATTGGCTGCCTTACCAGGACCATAAGCAATATTTGCCTTAAGGAACTTCTCTACTGCCTCAGGTGTTGAGGGCATGTTCGCTCCTTCCGAGATACATATACAGCCGTTCTTCAGCAACACTTCTGCATCTGCTTCATTGAGTTCGTTTTGAGTCGCAGATGGGAATGCTGCCTGGCATGGCACTGACCATACATGATTTCTACCGGTTGGATAGTCAGCGACAGATGTATATTTTGCATCCGGATGATGCTGTAAATATTTGGATAAGCAGGCAGCCTCGACCTCTTTCAGCTGTTTTAGCGTCGCAAGATCAATGCCTTTTTCATGATAGATCATGCCGCGTGAGTCACTGCATGTAACTGGTTTTGCACCAAGTTGGTATAGTTTTTCAATCGTGTAAATTGCCACGTTGCCAGCACCAGACACTACGCAGGTCTTTCCTTCCAATTTATCGCCGCGCCCTTCCAGCATATTCTGCGCAAAATACACTGCGCCATAGCCTGTCGCCTGTGTACGTCCAAGCGAGCCACCCCAAGGGACTTTTTTACCTGTTAGCACGCCATCGAAGCTTCCCGTGAGACGCTTGTACTGACCATACATATAACCGATTTCACGGCCACCAACACCAATGTCACCCGCAGGTACATCAGTTGTAGGGCCGATATGACGGTAGAGCTCTGTCATGAAGGCCTGACAGAAGCGCATGATCTCATTATCGGATTTACCTTTAGGATCAAAATCGCATCCCCCTTTGCCACCGCCAATTGCTAGGCCTGTGAGTGAGTTCTTAAAGATCTGCTCAAACCCCAAAAACTTGATGATGCCACCATAAACGCTTGGGTGAAAACGGATACCGCCTTTGTATGGGCCAAGCGCAGAATTAAACTGGATGCGATAACCTTTATTGACCTGCACATGACCATGATCATCAACCCACGCTACGCGGAACATGATTTGACGTTCTGGTTCTACAATACGCTCTATGATGCCATTTTTTTTGTATTTCGGATTTTTATCCAGCAATGGGCGTAGTGAGGTTAAAACTTCATCCACAGCCTGATAAAACTCAAATTCTGCAGGACCAGATTTTTTCAATCTGGCTATGGTATCTGCTACGTACGGCATGCATTGCTCCTTAGATCTAAAATTGCACCAAAATGGCGGTCATTATAATATGGCGCACCAAAATAGAGCGAAATAATGCGCGTAAGGCTCCACTAAAATTGACTGTCTTGGCACAAACGATAAAAAATCGAGATTGGATGGTGTTAAATCTAGTGAAATTAACTTCCAAAGTGGCGGGCGTTTTAAATTATCGCACTGAGTATGTCAGCCATATCTGACAGAAGATTCAGCAGTTGTATGCTATTGCCTGAGATTATTTTTAACTAATATGCAGACATTGCTTAAAAACTATCTTGTAACAATAGTTTTTAAGCTTAAATACTTTTTAGATTAAAAAATACATGGGAGCTTTAAAATGAATATGAACAAACTTTCGATTGCAGCATTAACACTTTTGTTTGCCCTTGGGTTATCTGCTTGTGAAAAAGGCCCTGCAGAAACCGCAGGTGAAAAAATCGATAATGCAGTTGAAAATGCTGGTGATAAAATCGAAGATGCAACAGATAATGCCGGTGATAAGCTTGAAGAAGCTGGCGATAAAATTGAAGATAAGACAGATTAATGATTGATTCAGTTAATCAGTTTTAATTAACGATTTGTTTCAACGTGTTAATAAACGGCTCGGCAGAAATGCCGAGCCGTTTTATGTTTTATATTACTTTGATTTTCATTTCTCAATATATTGACATCTTAAACTGAGATACGTGATGAAATGATTTTTATAAGGGTGGTAATTTTATAGATGGGATGATTTAGCAAAATGATTATAATCTAGGCATGAATATGTACCGCTTGATGAAGTATGTTAGTTATTTAAAAAATAACTCTGCATCATTTGCCTATGCTTTTCTGATTTTTATCATATTTGCCTCTATTTTTGAGCTGCTAGTAAGTGCCGAATATGAAAAAGCGGAAGCCAGAGTGACGGTAGAAGCGACAGACTATGCCAATGCACTGAAGACAAAAGTCGATCGAGAGTTAAATGCTTTGTTATTCGTGTCAAACGGCTTATCCAGTTACTTAACGGTTTATCACCAACATCTTGATAGCAATAAACTGAGTGCGATACTTGCTGATTTGTACGTCAGAACAAAACATGTACGTAATTTGGGGGTGGCGGTTGGTTACAAGCTCACCTACGTTTATCCCGTCAAATCGAATGAAAAGTCAATCGGTATTGATTACCGCGATATCACTCAGCAATGGCCGCAAGTGAAGCAAGCGGTTGACAGTCGTGAGGGCGTATTGGCTGGTCCTCTGGATTTGGTGCAGGGTGGTAGAGGATTAATCTATCGATATCCAATCTTTGTCGATGGGCAGTATTGGGGATTATTGTCGACCGTGATTAATACAGACTCCTTTTTTAAAGCTGCTTTTCACAACTTAACTGATGATGAGTTTGATTTTGCGATTAGGGTCAAAGGCTCATCAACTGTTTTTTACGGTAATCCCAGTTTATTTCAAAATCCCAAAGCCTTGATTTCCGTCAGTGATTTGCCCAATGTGCAATGGGAGTGGGCTGTACTGCAAAAAGCAGAAAAGACGCCTGAGTTAATATTAATCACCAGATTAATGAGCATCGCGATAAGCCTGTTGTTAGCAACGCTAGCGTATTTCTTTTTAAGCGAGCGCAAGACCTTAACTTCGCAAGCAATGCAAGATAGCCTGACTGGCTTAGCCAATAGGCGTTTGCTCGACTTTAGAATGGCACAGACTTTTGCGCAATCAAAACGATTCAATCGATTAATGGCTATTATGTATATCGATATTGATCATTTTAAAAAGCTGAATGACAGTTATGGGCATGATGTGGGCGATGAGCTGCTCAAAATAATTGCCAAGAAATTAAACCATTGTATTCGTGATGTGGATATTTTAAGTAGGGTTGGTGGTGATGAGTTTGTTATCGTACTGGATGAACTTAACCATATAGATGATGCAAATTTAATCGCAGATAAAATAATGGCATCATTTGAGAAAAATATAACGGTGATGAATAAAACTATTAAAGTGAGCGTGAGCATCGGTATTGCGGGCTATCAAAAAAATAGTGAAGAAACGCTTAATAGCCTGATGAAGAAGGCAGATATTGCTTTATATGAAGCAAAAGCATCTGGTCGAAATATTTATAAAATATATCCGGAATCCAGAAAAATATAACAACAAGTTAAATTTAAAAATTCAGTTTGGTTTAAGGTTGGGTCGTTAAAGTAGTCTTCGTAATATCAATATATATTTATTCAGGAGATTAAAATGACTCATTTAAACAAAGCCAAATTTAATAAAGCGATGCTACTGACATTAACCGTCGCAAGCCTTAGTGTTTTCACAATCAGTAATGTAATCGCTGATGACGATGATGCCGCAGAAATGCTATTAATCGCAAAAGCCGCTGGATTAATTTCTGTTGAGCAAGCTACTGAAAAAGCATTGGTCGCAAAACCTGGTACGGTGATTGAAGTTGAGCTTGATGATCGCAAATGGCCACAAGGCTGGGATTATGAATTTGAAATTATCGATGCTCAAGGCCAAGAGTGGGAAGTGAAAATTGATGCAAAAACCGGCGAAACACGTAAAGTATCTCGCGATTGGTTCTAACCTTAGCTTTGGTCTAAGTTGAGCAAACAAGTGTATAAAAGGTAGCCAATTGATATGTGTTTTCTAAAGTTATATTGCAGGGGTATTCTTTGTGTCTGTTTAGCATCAGGCAGTTTGCTGAACATGAATAGTTTGTCTGCGGAAGAAGATTATCAATTGGCTAAAAAACTCAGGCAACAAGGTGAAATATTACCTTTAGAGAAAATTTTAGCATTCGCCCGTGCCAAAAAAAATGGTGAGGTGCTTGAGACTGAGTTTGAAAAGAAAGGCGGCCGCTATATTTATGAGGTTGAAATTTTGGACATTCAGGGTCAAGTGTGGGAATTAAAACTGGATGCAAAGACTGGTCAGTTAATCAAGATCGAGATTGATGATTAAGCATGCGACTTTTATTAGTTGAAGACGATGCTGTTTTGGGGCCGTCTGTCCGCTCTGCATTGCAGCGTGCGGGCTATGCGGTTGATTTAGCCACCGATGGGCTTGAAGCGGAAGCATTTGGCGACATTGAGCCTTATGATATTGTGGTGCTTGATTTGGGTTTGCCTAAACAATCCGGATTGGTCGTTCTGGCTAACTGGCGCAAAAAAGGTAATCAGGTGCCAGTGGTTATTTTAACGGCGCGTGATACCTGGCAAGAAAAAATTGAAGGTTTTAAGCTGGGCGCGGATGATTACGTTGGCAAGCCTTTTCAAATGGAAGAACTGCTTGCGCGATTGAACGCTGTATTAAAACGCAGCCAGAATACAACCGCGACAGCACTTTCTTTCAGTGGTATTGAGCTGGAAGAAGACACGCAAATGTTAATCCATGCGGATGGGCAACGCCACGCACTCACCAGCACAGAATATCGTTTATTGCGCTACTTTATGTTGAATCCGGGTAAAGTGCTGTCAAAAACCAGATTAACCGAACACGTTTATGAATACGATAGCGACAAAGACAGTAACGTGATTGAAGTGTATGTGAAACGCCTGCGGCAAAAAATCGGTGAAGAGCTCATTCAAACCAGGCGCGGCCAAGGTTACGTGTTTAATCCAGATAACGCTAATCCACCATCCATCTAAATCCAGCCAAGTTTAACCCTGCTTAAATCGTCAAATATGCTAAGTCTCAATAAACGTCTTTCTTATGGGTTAACTTTTAGCCTGATTGTTTTGCTCGGTTTGCAGTGGGGCGTCATTAGCTATGTTTTTAGCAGTTTGTCTGAAAAGCAGTTAATCAATCGGCTGAGCCAAGATAGTGAGAGCTTACTTTCAGGTATTACTTTTGATGCACAAGATAACTTATTGCTGAACCCGCAAAGAGTCAGCGCGGTGTATCAGCGACCGTTGTCAGGCCATTACTACGTGATCACAGCGGCCAGTCAGCATCAATATTCGCGTTCGCTTTGGGATAATAGTTTAGCGATTCCTGAGGTTGAAGCTGGTTCAGTAATCACGTTTCGCACAAAAGGCCCTGAAGGGCAGACTTTGTTAATGGCTGTGCAGGGGTATAAAAAGCATCAGCAAACTATCACGATTGCGGTTGCGGAAGATCTCACCGCTGTCAATCAAGCCTTGCGCCAATTTCAGTGGATTTATGGTGCTATCTCTTTGCTGATATTGCTGGCACTGTTGCTGATACAGCGTCAGATTGTGAGTAATAGCCTTAAACCATTGCAAGTGATTCGCGACAATTTGCTCCGTATAGAATCTGGCGAAGTGAGCCAGATTGAATCGCTTGGCCCCACAGAAATTGCGCCGGTGATTGCCGAATTTAATCGCTTGCTGAAAATGATGGGTAATCAGAGTCGTCGATCTAGAGAAGCGTTGGGTAATCTTGCGCATGCACTTAAAACACAATTGACGATATTGAATCAAACCGCAGAGCAGTTTTCGGCCGCCGAGAATAAACAGTTTTCTGCCACGATATATGAAACGACAGAAATCATGCGGCATATTGTCGAACGTGAATTGAAACGCGCACGTTTGATTGGCAATACGTTGCCTGGCCGTCGCGTGGATGTGCAAGAAGAAGTTACGTTAATGGTCAAAACCTTGCGGTTAATGCATGTTGCAAAGATGCCGATAATCACGTATCAAATCGATGACAATATTAGCTATATCGGTGATCAGGAAGACTTTTCAGAGTTACTTGGCAACCTGCTGGACAATGCTTGCAAATGGTGTAAACAAAATGTGTATTTAACCATTAAAGCCGAGCAGGGCATGATTTTGATGGTAGAGGATGATGGCGTTGGTTGTGAGTTAGATAAATTGGATGCATTAACGCAGCGTGGATTCAGGTTGGATGAAACCACGCCTGGCAGCGGCCTTGGTTTAGCCATCGTACATGATATTGTCGAGAGCTATAACGGCAAGTTGTCCTTTGACCAATCCACCAAATATGGTGGATTGCGTGTGTGCGTGTGGTTGCCTGATTGATGATCACTATTTTTTTGTATGGCTAATGCAATTTGTATTCAGCTAGTGTTGCTGATTTTGATTGGGCTTAGATATGAACCTAAGCCCTTTATAGTGAAGATAAACTAAAAATTGTGGGTAATTTGCATACTTAAAATATCAACACTGCCATCGTAATCGCCATTTACAAAGCCTTTGCCAGGAAATGGGCTTGTTTGATCGTCTGAAATTTTAGGATCCTTAACAAACAGATGCGCATAACCAACATCTAATTTTGTCGTCGGTGTTGTTTGCCAACCAACACCAAAAGATAGCCATTTTCTGTCGTTGTCAGGAATGCGAGTTGTTCTGAATTGATTGTCAATCGGTCCCTCATCAAAAGCTAGACCAGCACGTAATTTTAAAGTGTCGCTGTAATGGTAATTGACGCCAACTGAATAGCGCATTGTGTTATTCCAGTTTTCAGTTGTACTGGGAAGTAATAATGCACCGCTATCACGATAAATTGCCAACTCATCAAATTGACTCCAGCGTGTCCAGGTAATGTCGCCCATTAAATCCCATGTGTCATTCAGTTTGCTAAATGCACTGACAGAAAAAGATTCTGGTAAGGTTATATCTGCATTTACATCACCATTAGGGGTGGGGCCATTTGAAATTGAAAACTTCACATCGCCTTTCAAATGTTGCTCTACCTTAGAGCGATACGCCACACCAATTCTAGTGTCATTTGTTGCTTGGTAAATAGCGCCTAAGTTAAATCCAAATCCCCAATCATCACCCTTAACGGTAGAGCTTCTTTCAGAGGTCACTAGATTAACGGCACTTGTTAATTCAGCCTCTATGCGCATGGCAGAAAGCCCAAAACCTAAAGACAGTTGGTCATTCACTTTAAAAGCGAGAGAAGGATTAATATTGATGGTTTTTAAGTCAGATTTAATGCCTTGAAAACGACCAATCCAATCTTTGTCATATTCAGTTTTTAAGCCAAATGGCGCATTAACACCCAAGCCGAATTTAACATTGTCAGTTAAAGGTGTTACCAAATAAAAGTTGGGTACGAAAGCTAAGCTGCCTGCATCACCACCTTCACCACCTGGAGTTCTGTTGAAACCGGCTGCAGAGTTTTGATTGTTAAATTTCACACTCGGTTTAATCAAATGTAATACGCCGGCTGCCTGCGTGCCTTCAATATAAGTCATACCAGCGGGGTTTGTGAATACAGTGCTGGCATCTTCGGCAATCGCTGCCGCCCCTGCGTAGGCATTACCTAATCCGCTTGCACTTTGTTCTGCAAGTGCAAATCCAGCTGCTTGAGCCGTGAATGGTGTTGTAAAAAGAACAAAACCGAATAACAATTTATTCATAAAAAAGGCTTTCAATATAACGAGTTAACTAAATTTCAAAAAAGAATATCACATCAATAACTTATTAGATTATTTTAGTGCGATTTATTGAGAGTGTTTTTAGTTTTGTTGTTATAGAACAACGGTTTATATGGGAATTGGTTGCTTTTAAAAAAACATTCTCTTGAGAGCATAAATTATTAAGCTTATAGTCCTAATCATCAATACTTCTATTGAATAATTGTTTAATTTATGCTTATTAAAATAAATGATTATTTGAAAAAATCCTTAAACTCATCTGGAGGCATATTATGAATACAGTCGTAGATTTTCAACAATTTAGTAGTCCTATTTTAGAGCAAGTTAGAACGCAGTTTGATGATGAGTTTGGTGTGATGACTTATTACATGAACCCAGCACCAAGGCCGTGTTTCAATAAAATCTGCATGTCGGAACTCAATCAAAGCCAGACAGACTTGGAGAAAATGCAAGGTCAGGTTGTGGTAAATAACCAGCTTAACCAAGCCAATTACCTTGTTCTGGCTTCGGATATTCCAGGTATTTTTAATTTAGGTGGCGATTTATCTGTATTCAAAGAATTGATTCGCACCCAGGCACGTGAGCATTTGCTTGAGTACGCTAAATTGTGCATTCACAACGTTTGGACTTTTTATAATATGCAAGCGCCTGTGACCACCATCTCTTTGGTACAAGGCCAAGCAATGGGTGGTGGTTTTGAGGCGGCACTTGCGGCACACATCATGGTTGCAGAGAAAAGTGCCATCATGGGTTTACCGGAAGTGTTGTTTAATTTATTCCCTGGTATGGGTGCGTTGAGCTTTTTATCGCGAAAAATTGGCATGCCAGCCGCAGAGAAAATGGTGCGTTCCGGTAAAATATATACAGGTGAAGAGCTTTATCAATTGGGCGTGGTGGATGTGCTGGCCGAAGATGGGCAAGGCGAATATGCTTTAAACACTTGGATTAAAAAGAATCATCGTTCTTTAAATTCCTTTCAGGCGATTAATCGTGCAAAACAACGGGTTAATCCACTGACTTATGAAGAGTTGTACGATATTACCGAAATATGGGTTGATGCAGCATTGCGCTTGGATGAGCGCAATTTGAAAATAATGGAACGTTTAGTACGCGCACAAAATACAAAAGTGAATGCAGAACCCGCGCCGTTGAATATGCAACAATTTGCTTGAGTAGAGCAATTTTTTTGTTAGCTTGCCTCGGTAGCCTTACTCATTGGCCGCCTGAGGTAATCTTCAACGGCAACTGTTAAGCGGGCGAAATCGGCATTCAATATCTCTAACATTTCAGCGCTTTGCGTCACAGTGGCTGAGCGACTAAGCTTACTGATGGATTCTGTTGTTGTAGCAAGTTTGATTGCACCAACGCTCAAGCTGTTTCCTTTAAGGGCGTGGCAGAAGTCGTGCAGTTCGCCATAATGTTTTTGCTTAACGGCCATTTCAATCTTGTTGATTAGTTTATCCGAATCATTTAAATAATTTCTGAGTAAGCGATGCATAAATAGATCGTCACCGGCACCAATCTTCTCCAATTCTTTCAGTGTGTTCAAATCAAGATCACTGTTGTTCGCGCCAAGATTGGATTCGGTTTCAACTGGAGTGCTTAGCGCATTAGACATCCACAAATCTGCAGTATTGGCTGGCAGACTCAGAATGTTTTCGATAGTGTTGAATAATGTTGCCGCTTCAATTGGCTTGGTTAAAAATGCATCAAATCCAGCCTCGACAGCAATTTGTCTGGCGCCGGGCGTGGCATCTGCCGTAAATAAGATAAAGCGCGTATTGGTATCGGTAGGATTGGTAAATTTGTAAAGTTTCATGGCATCGGCACCACTCATGCCAGCCATATTTAAGTCGGTAATAACCAAATCAAATGTACTCCGTTCCAGCGCATCCAGCATTTCATCGCTATTTTCTGCGATTTCGACTTGATGTCCTGGTAGCGATAAGAGGCGCATGATGATTTTTTGATTGGTTGCTTCATCTTCACACACCAATATATTCAGCTTAGTCAGCGCATTAACATTGTTTGGCGCCTTAATGCCATTGGCGGATTTAGCAGTATTCTGGCTAATTTCTGCTTCAGATTTGGCTGATTCCACGTCACTTGGTAAGTGATTCTCAACGACTTTTTCGAGAGTCAAATCAAACCAGAAACGGCTTCCAACGCCTTCTGTACTTTGGAATTGTAAATTGCCGCCCATGGCTTCTACCATGTGTTTGGCAATAGTCAGCCCTAAGCCGCTGCCACCAAATTTTCTTGTGGTAGATGAATCTGCCTGGGTGAAGCTATCAAATACTTTATTTTGTTTATCTTGAGGGATGCCGGTGCCAGTATCGGCTACTTCAAAGCGGACAAGAATTTGTGCGCCATCGTCCTGCAAGGTAATTGCCGAAAGTGTCACGCTGCCTTTTTCGGTAAACTTGATGGCGTTGCCCATTAAGTTGGCTAATACTTGACGGATGACGAAGGCATCGCCTTTCACCGCATGTAATGAATCTGAAATACTGAGGCCAACTTGAATGCCTTTGGTTGCGGCTTGTGAGCGGAATATCTCTAACGTGTCGCGAACAGCTTCTTCCGCAGAAAAATCAATATGTTCAACGGTAAATTTGCGCTCCTCAATTTTAGTGAAATCGAGCACATTGTTTAATAGAGAAAGTAATAGTTTGGAAGAGCTGTCTAGTGTTTTGAGCAAATCTCGCTGGTCGGCATTCAAGGGTGTGGTTTTAAATAAAGTGCTGATACCGATAATGCCATTTAATGGGGTTCGAATCTCATGGCTCATATTAGCGACAAATTGTGTCTTTGCTATGCTGGCTTCAGCTGCACGGATACTTTCTTTTTCTGCCTTACTTCTGGCTTCGTGTAACCTTTCGATTAGCTTGGCTACATAGATTGGCAGGGCAATCAGCATCAAAAGGAAACCATAAACGATTGGCTGGTGTGCCGCCCAAAACGGGTTGACTAGTGTGGCAACAAAAAACCCGATAATGCTGATGACTTGAGAATGGTATAGATATTTTTTACCGAAACGGAAGCCATTGCCGAAAGTAACCCACAAATAAACACCGATTAAAACCACGCCGATATCGCCACTTAACGATAAGAAAGTGGAGGTGCCGATTACATCTAGCCAGTTGCCTAATAAACGTCTTATGGGCGATTTTTTTTCTGCTTGGCTAACGACTATTAACAAGATTAAAGTGGCTAGTTCAAAGACAGCCAGGCAATAAAAACCGATTAACTCACCATGCGAAATGCTTTTACCAGCCGCTAATGAAATTAGCAGGTATAGGGTAAAAAAAGTACCAATGGCTAATCGAGTAACTGCCTGTTCCAGTTCAAGCGGGTCGCAGTGGCTTGCTGAACTTTTGTACCAGTTTTGGATTTTGGTGAATGTCATTAGATACGCCTAAGCAATTAGCCCAATACTATAATACTCTTTGCTTTGCTCTAGTAACTGCTTGGCAATTTTTGCAAGTTCCTGTGTTTGTACTGGTTTGGTTAAGCAGGCCGAAGCACCTGCAGCTAACAATTCTTGATGGATACTGATTTCTTTTAATACCGTTACTACAATGATGGATCTTGTTAATACATTGCTGGTGTTTTTAATCGCCTGCACAAATTGCATGCCATTCATCTGATGCATGCGAAAGTCGGTAATAATTAAATCAACCTGCTTATTTTTCATCCACGCCAAGGCCTCAACAGGATTGGTCATGGTGACTATTTTCAGGTTCATTTTAAGTGATTTTAAAATAGCAGCATGAATGTCCAGCACAGTTGGCTGATCATCAATCAACAATGCGGTTTGTTTAAAAGTTGTTGCGCTTCTGATATTGCTAATCGACATGACTTTGTTACTCAGGCTTTTATTAAGCGCTTAATGAATCGCAGTTGCGTGTTCGTTGAGAATTTTTTCGATTTTGCTGCGAATCGAGCACATGGCAATAACGAGCTCGGGATCGAAGTGTTTACCGCTTTCAGCTTGGATATAGTCAAATGCTTCATCAACGCTCCAAGCTTTTTTGTATGGCCGTACGCTGGTTAAGGCATCAAATACATCGGCAACCGCTACAATTCGTGCAGATAAAGGAATCTCGTTGCCTTTAAGCGCATATGGATAGCCAGTTCCATCGTAGCGTTCATGATGTGCCAGCGCAATTTCACCACCTTTTTGCAGATATTTGGAAGGACTGTTTTCCAGAATCTCATAACCAATAAGTGGGTGTCTCCGCATGATTTTAAGTTCTTCTGCGTCTAAAGGGCCTCTTTTCAGCAGAATGCTATCAGGAATACCAATTTTGCCAATGTCATGTAATGGTGACGATAGCTCAATGATTTCGGCTTCCTCCTCATTTAAGCCGATTGCTTCTGCAATTGCACGGCTATACAAAGACATGCGATGCAGGTGCAAGGCGGTATCGTAATCTTTATGTTCGCCAGCGCGCGCGAGACGCATCAATGTTTCCTTTTCGCGCGCTCTGATTTCTGCAGTAGCTGCCTTTACTAAGCTTTCTAGTAGCGTACTTTTATTTTGCAATGAAATATGCTGGCTACGCATGGTTAATAAGTTGCGTGTTCGTGCGGTGCACTCATGCACATCAACCGGCTTGCTTACAAAGTCAGCTACGCCCGCATCCAAGGCAGAATAACGCGTTTCCACATCCTTTTTAATGGTAATCATCACCACTGGAACTGCGTCATATTTAGGTAGTGTTTTAAGAAGCCGAATAAAATCAATGCCATTCATTTCTGGCATTACATAATCAACAAAAACTAAATCGGCAGTATTTTCGGTTGCCCACTCTAAAGCTTGTTCAGGATTATGTTTTTCAATTACTTTAGTTTTCGGGTTAATGTTTTTGACCACGTGCGAAAGAATAGTCCTGCTGGTAGATTGATCATCCACAATCAGTACAGAGCAATCATCGAACATTTGTCCGTTTTCTATCATTTAGTTACCTTAAAAGTGCAATTATTGCTTATTAGTGAATAGCTTAAGTCATATTAACTTAAGCAATATTTAAGCCAAAAGCGTCAATATTAACAATGCGAAAATAAACCTGCGATTAATAAAAATACTTAAATATAATCAATAGCTAAGTGATGTTTGACCAGTATGCGATAAAGTCGAATTTTTAATAGCCGACGGTTTCTGCCGAATCTATTAAAATTATTGACCAAATTTCGTCAAAAGATGATTAATTTTGACACACTACACCAACAATTAATAACTATTTTTTGATTTTTTGTTGGGACTATTCTGTGTGGCTGGTTTTAAATCGAACGCAATGCAAATGCGCTTATCCACACTGTTAAAAGGGATTGTCCTGTGAAAAAGTGATGACGGAAATAACACAATGTCGCCAACATTCGGGATGATCTGTTTAACAGGAAATTTTGCATGGTTTTCCAGCTGCTTAATCGGATAGTCATCGCCATGTGTGCCGTATTCAAATGCCCCTTCCAATCCATTCGCACTAGGCATTGCTAAATACACTGCGCCACTTATCCAGCCTATTTCATGAATATGCGCGCTTAAATGTCCACCTTGCTGCATTTTGACATACCAAGAGCTAGTAAATTCCAGTTCATCAGGAAATGATTGGATCAGTTCACAATCGGCATCGGAAAAATGGTTTTGATAGGCTAAAAACTCTTTTTTAATAAGGCTTGCCAGTGTTTGAAATGATGCTTCATGGCGCTTAAATAAATTACCAGCCGATTGCTGGCCATTGGTTAAACGGCCTTGTTTACGTTCTGCAATGTCTGCATTATTAATGTCGTTTAATAAGGCTTGCAATAAATTCGTATCAACTAATTCTGGAATCGATTTTCGATATACAAAATCCAAGCCGTTTTTACAAAAATTATACGGGTCTGGCTCATTAAAGTTAATGCTGTAATGCGTGGATAAAGTGGCTAGGAAAGGGGATGTATGTTTGCTGGTTTGAATAAGTGCATCCCTATTTATTTTAAAAGCATCAAATTTTTCTGCTTTGTACAGGCAATACAGTTTTCGCTCTTGCCAATCATCTAGTTGAGAAGCTTCAAAATATGGAATCGCCGCATCATATTTTTTAGCCAAATATAAAAATTCCGCCATATTGTAATTGGCATTTGGATGTTGCGGATTAAGCGCTAAGGCGTTTTGATAGCTTTTGACTGCTGCATCCATATCGCCTAAATCGCGCAGCGTTTCACCTAAATTATTATGCGCATCGGTGTAATTGGGGAATAGCTCGATAGCCTTTTTGTAGCTATTTACGGCATCGCTTAATGCACCATTATCGCGTAATGCCGTGCCCAAATTAAAGTAGCCGCGTGCATCTTGCGGATTGATCTTTAAACCTTTTTGATAGCTTTCTATTGCAGCATTTAATTGCCCTTGCCCTTGTAAAACTGTACCCAAATTGCCATAAGCCTCAAAAAAATCCGGTTTTAACTGAATGGCTTTTTTATAAGTTGCAATGGCTTCATCCAGTTGTTGGATATGCGTTAAAGCGATGCCTAAATTGAATAGCAAGTCTGGCGTATTCGGTTGTAGCTTAAGTGCATTTTTATAACTGATGACCGATTCAGTAAATTTTTGCTGGCCATCTAAAGCCAGACTTAATATGTGATGCAAAATAAAAACATTGGCGTGCTTGCTAATTAAATTTTTAGCTTGGCGTTCTGTTTCGGCTAATTGGTTGTTATTAAGATGCCCAATCAGTTGTTGGATTTCTTGTTGTGTTGGTTGTGAGTTGGTTAAGTTTGCCATGCTTTTTTCATGCCGTTTTATTTAAGCTGTTGCTGATTTAATGTGGATAGTTTAGTTGAAGCTATTCTGTAATCTTGCCGCCATGCGTTTTAATAGCTGCACCGCGACTCTTGGTTCATCAGCCATCATCGTATCAATATATTCTGCATAAATCACAATAATGCGCGCTTCGCTGGAAGCAACGATTGCATCAGCCATTGTCGGTTTTTCGCTTAACATGGCCATTTCACCAAAATAGTCACCGGCATTCAGCTCGCGTACTACAGTCCCGTTATCAATTAAATTAACGCTGCCATCCACTACATAATACAAATTGCGCTCGGTATTGCCGCGTGCATAAATCGTTTCACCTTGCCGTAGCGTGTGGCCATAGCGGCGCATTAATGTTTCAATGTAATTGGATTTATTGGGCATGCCATTAAACAAGCCTTTGAGCAGCAACACATCTTTTTTGCGCAAGGTGGCGATGAGTTCTATGCCCAGTAAAAATACCGCGAAATTAAGATACAGCCAGGTAATGGACACAAACATGGCTTTCATGCTGCCAAAAATAGCGCCATAATTTTCGTTAATGGATAAAAACAGGCCAAATGCTGGTCGCATTAATATCCATAATAAAGCGGTTAAGCTGGCGCCTAAAAATAGATGCGCAAAGGCGATGCGCATGGGAAAAAATATTTTGTAAAAAATGGCAATTAACAGCGTAATCAATACTAAGGTGCTGATAGAGCCAACAAGATTGATTTCTAAAACAGGCAGATGCACAGCCAGAAAGCGCACCACTTTCTCAATCATGAACCCTGCGAATGTGAATAGAAAAAACAGTAGCAAAATGCCTAACACAGACAGTACATCTTTAATTTTGCGCTTAAAATAAGATGGTGCTTCGACCATCGTTGCAATGGTGTAAAACGCAGAGCGCATATTGGCCGCCAGCGGGGTGACTGTCCATAGCAGCACAAATATACCTAAAGCACCCCACGCGGCCTTTGTTTGGGTGGCACGATAGACTTCTGTCATGATTTTATTGCTGAAGTCTGGTACTAAGTTACCGGTGAGAATCGCCAATTTAACGATGGCATAGTCTGAGGAAAAGACCAGATGGCTTAATAAAAAGAAAATGAGCAGAATTAACGGGATTAAGGCAAATAGCGCGTAAAACGATAGTGAAGCCGATAAGCTTAATATATTGTGGCGCGCAAATCCGCCTAATGTTTCGCGCAATATAAATAATGGTGTTGCATATTCATGGCTGGCATACGTTGCAAGTGGTTTTAGAAAAGCAGGGTGGTGCGCGAGATTTTTAATCCGTGATAATTTATTCGCAATTGAATTATTAGTCACTTTGTTCAGCGCAATACTATCTTCAGCCGAGAGTTTTTCAGCTGAAGAGCTTCTAACGTCTTGAGGTAAAGGTTTAGCCAATTAAATCTTTTCTCTTAAATTTAACGAACATAATTAACGAAGCGATTTAAACTGTTCTGTCGCTGCCACCAGTGCACTGGTAATACCGGGTTCCATGGCTGAGTGCCCAGCATCCGCCACCATTGTCAATTGCGCATGAGGCATCATTTGGTGCAATGCCCAAGCAGTTTGTGGTGGGCACACCATATCATAACGCCCTTGTACAATAATCGTCGGAATATTTGCCAATGTTGCGGCCTGTTTTAATAGCGTTTCACCATCAATAAAACATTGGTGCTGAATATAATGTATTTGCACACGCGCCCGCGCGACTTCTGTTGCTTGCTCTTTTTGTAACTGCTCTGCTGTTTTAATAGACTCTTCTTGCGATGAATCATTCGTAGTCGCTTTCAGACGCATAATTGCATTTTCAAAGGCATTCCATTGAGTTGCCGCTGCTGAGCTGATGTGAATATCATCATTAAAAATCAATTGAGCATAAGCATTTAATACATCATTTTGCTTATCTGCGGGCAAATAGCTAATCAGTTTGTGCCAAACTTCAGGGTAAAAATGTTGCACATCGCCCAGAAACCAACTCAACTCAGAAGGTCGGCTTAAAAAGATACCGCGCAACACTAAAGAGATGACTTGATTCGTATGCTTAACTGCGTATGCCAGCGCCAATGTGCTGCCCCACGAGCCGCCAAATACATGCCAAGTGTTAATCCCTAAATGCATACGAAGTTTTTCAATGTCGCTTACTAAATCGTCTGTCGTATTGAGTTTCACCTCGCCAACTGGCAGGCTGCGGCCACAACCGCGTTGGTCCAGCAGAATAATCCGGTAATGTTTTGGATCAAAAAAACGACGCTGAGTGGGGTTGCAGCCGCTACCTGGTCCACCATGTAAAAAAATCACTGGTATGCCATGAGGATTTCCACATTCTTCATAATAAATTTGGTGGAAATCGTCTACTTTAAGCCAGTTTTTGTTAAATGGCTCTAGTTCTTGATACAAATTGTAAGATACTTCTGACATTCAGTTTCTCATTCTTTCTGTTTGATTTTATTGAGTATTTTATTAGCTACAAGCACGCTTGATAGTATATTAAAAAATAATTTGATAATTTGTTAATAGATTGTAACTAAAGTGTTGCAATTAATAGTTACTTGTTTTATATTGCACATCACACATGAAAAATGTGGGGAAAATAAACTTTAAATTTTGTATTCCGTGCGCAAAGTTTTCAAAATAACTGTGCATAAATAATTTAACTTAGAGTTTACTTTTAATTAACCCTTAGTAATATCACTTTGGAGATAAAAATGAAATTCAATACAATCAAGCTAGCTCTAGGCTTAGTTGCAGGCGCTACATTGGCGATGCCAATGGTAGCCCTTGCAGCAGCAGATCAAGAAGCGGCAATGAAGGACGCGAACAACTGGGTACACCCACGTGGCCAACACAACAACCAAGGCTACAGCACATTATCTCAAA
>Ga0160183_115786_pt1 | contig 24355 bp, 26 predicted proteins | sample met14sb_FD_108562 | JGI IMG/M metagenome (GOLD analysis project Ga0160183, IMG submission 108562) | Synthetic bacterial communities of pure cultures from sediment of Lake Washington, USA, under high oxygen condition - MT... | ecosystem: Engineered > Modeled > Simulated communities (microbial... >...
CAATTGCAGATTTATGCGCGCACCAATACGTTGGCAGTGAAGCGTTACGAAGCCGAGGTGGCGAAAAACCAGGCCAGGCAATATGAAATCGAGCAGCAGATTACCGTTGTAGAAAACCGTATCAACACCTTGCTGGGGCGAACCCCGCAGCCTATCGAACGTTCGTCGGCCGGTTTCATGAGCATCAAGCCCAAGGCGTTGAGCGCCGGCTTGCCGTCGGAGCTGTTGCAAAACCGGCCGGACATCCGCAAAGCCGAACTGGAATTGAAGGCTGCCGACCTGAATATCGACGTTGCCAGGGCTAATTTCTACCCGTCGTTCGGCATCAAGGCCGGCGTCGGCTTTCAAGCCTTTGCCTTGAAATATCTGATCAACACGCCGGAATCATTGGCGGCCATGGTCGCCGGCGAACTGGTGGCACCGCTGGTCAACAAAAACGCGATTACCGCCGAATATAAAAACGCCAACGCCAAGCAGGTGCAGGCGGCCTATGAATACGAGCAAAGCATCATTAATGCCTATGCTGAAGTCGCCAATCAACTGTCCAACATCGATAAACTGGACAAAAACTACCAGCTCAAACGCCAGCAAGTCGATTCTTTGGTGAAATCAATCGACGTAGCCAACCAGTTGTTCATCTCGGCCCGCGCCGATTATCTGGAGGTATTGCTGACGCAACGCGATGCCTTGGAAGCGAAAAAGGAACTGATCGAAACCAAGCAAAAGCAGATTAGCGCCATGGTAGAACTCTACAAAGCGCTGGGCGGCGGTTGGCAGTCATAATGCATTTTGTTGAGATAGACTCAAGTTACCCCGGCACTGCAGTCCACCTAAATCTCACCATATTTGTGGTAGATGCCACCGGAAACCTGGTTCATAATCGCCGAGAGCAGCCTTTTACGGCAGAGCCTTTCGGTTTCAACGACGCCGGTCGTAAAAACCTGGCGCCGCTTTAAATCGATGCCAACAGCCCGCGTGCTGGAACTTATCCGGCCAAAAACAAGAGGAGAATCGCATGTCACAATTACAAAAAAACCAGGAAGCGCCCTTTTTTAGATCCGCCAATCAAGACAACAAACTCATTTACCTGTCCGATTACCAAGAGGACAAAAATGTGGTGTTGTACTTCTATCCCAAAGACGACACCCCCGGCTGCACCATTGAAGCCAACGACTTTACCGCACTGGCCGGCGAATTCGACGCCCAGGACACCGTGATCATCGGCGTCAGCAAAGACGATTGCCAAAGCCACCGCGACTTCATAGCCAAATACGGCCTGAACGTGCAACTGCTGGCCGACACCTCCGGCGACCTGTGCGAGGCTTATGGGGTTTGGCAGGAAGTGGAAAAAGACGGCGTGAAAAAATGGAAAATCGTCCGCTCGACTTTCATCATCGGCAAAGACGGCAAACTGATCGAAGCCATGTATGGCGTCAACCATGAAGGGCATGCGCAGGCGGTGTTAGATATTATCAAGGGTTTGAACGCGCCGGCTGAGGCATAAAAGATGACTAGGTCGGGTTATGGCTTATGCCTATCCCGACCTACTAGATTGAATCCCACCAGCCAAGCCGACCAGAAATAGCGCTTAGCTCATACCAAATTTCCAACCCTGAGCAATCACGAACGATGCACTTCACGCTGTTCAACACTTCCACAGCCCTGAAAGAGGAAGTCGGCTTACAGACAGCCAAACTCTTGTCTGTAATTGGGAGGAGATAACCTTCGAAACCTCGATTCCATTGAGGCTACTTGTTTTAGATAGCAGCGTGGACGGTTACTTTACTGTCAAATCCATTTCGAAGTGATCTTAGAGTATCTTTGAGTAAAGAACTTCGTGCAATGGATGTCCCGTCAACGCCGACGATGTGCGCTCTTTATCGGTGAGTGTAAAACCACAACCCGCATACGCAGCTTCGGCTGGGGAATTGCCTTTGATGCACCACAGCTCGATGCAGGCAAAACCTAAATTGAATGATTCCGCCACTGAACGATCAACGAGTTTTCTCCCTAATCCTTGACGCCAATGGGCAGGCGACACATTGAGCGCCCAAAGTTCAACAGTCAGTTCCTGTGTCTGATAACGAGGTGCGCCGATGATTGAAAAGCCAACCGTATTGCCTTCGTCCTCGGCGACGAACACCATGAACTCTCTGGTTGGATTAGTTAACCGTTCTGTTAGTGCGTCCAGGTTTGCGGAAGGATCTAACGACGCCAAGAACTCCGACGGCATGAACGGCTGGTAAGCAGCGCGCCAAGCCGCCACGCGAATTTGACCAATGGCTTTTGCATCGGCCGGAATAGCAAGACGTATCGACATGGGCGAGATCACGAATAAGGTTGTTGTTTGCCAGTCTATCTTTTCGTAGCGATGAGCCATTGTAGCCTCGATGCAGCGTCAGCGGAATCGAGGGCGTCGGCTTACCGACCACCAAACACATATTGGCAATTGCAGGATATTGGCCTTCGAAACCTCGATTCCATCGAGGCTACTTGCTATTGAGCCCCAAAACATCACGTATGGATTCATTGTCTGGCCCGCTCCGATGCAAAAGCCACCAAACGCAGGCCTGCCCAATTGCTCGGCTGATAGCACCAATGCTTTGGAGATGCATTTCGCATAGAGAGATTGGATCTGAGGCTTCCGTAGACACGTCATGATGGCCATGCGTCTCTAGTGACATGAACCGATAGAAGACCGTGTACAAATCCGAAACCTCAGCTTCCCTGGCTAACTCTTCTACGCTCCTCCGTTTGGGAATGTTTTTCATTTGCTCGGTTTCTAGAAACTCTGCGGTAGCTTCTTCTCCTGTATGCCTGTTCTTGATTTTTGCCGTTCCGGCCTTCAAGTTGATCTTGAGCGCTTTGGCGAGTTCTGCAGTTGCCGAGCTCTGATGTTCTTGAGCATTTTCAATCGAACGGATAGCCCACAGGACTGTGATCAGTTGCTCAAGTAGACAGCGCCCAATAATGCCTAAGCAAGCAGCATTATGGTTAGCACCCAATGCAGCAGCTCCGCGCACTAGTTCTGCTGTGCGGCTTAGTTGCTGGCGGGCAATTTCATCCCTCAGGTCCAATTGCCCCACAGCATCAATTTCAGATGCAGCAATGAGTCGCGCAACCTGCTCATTCAAGAAGCTAACCAATTCGTCCAGTGCTGTTGTGGCAGTTGTCATGATGTATGAACGTGATCACTAACGTAAGCTATGACATCAGTTGTCAAATAAACTGGCGCATTTAACGCATAACTCTTACTGTTTGCGCTCAAATGATTGATTTTTAGTGTGAGTGGAAATTTAACATTCCAAGTGGCGGTGAAAAATACGACACCCATAAACTTAGAGAAAACTATACCATCCCTGACACTTGGCTTCTAGGCGCTAAAGCCTTGTAGGTTGGGCACGCCTTTTGTGCCTACGCGGAACTAACCTTGCACCGATGAAACGGTGGGCACAACAGCATAGCCCACCCTTTTGATTTCCAATTTCAATCAACTAAACCACCTCATCCGGTAAAAACCCACCCGCCTGCATCGTCCACAGCCGGTAATAAAAACCCTGCTTAGCCAACAATTCCTGATGACTGCCATCCTCGACGATACGGCCTTGATCGAACACCAGCACCCGATCCAGATGGGCGATGGTGGACAGGCGGTGGGCGATGGCGATGACGGTTTTGCGGCCCATGACCCGCTCCAGGTTCTCCTGGATGGTTTTTTCGGTGACTGAATCGAGGCTGGAGGTGGCTTCGTCCAGGATCAGGATGGGGGCGTCTTTCAGCATCACCCGGGCGATGGCGATGCGCTGGCGTTGGCCGCCTGAGAGTTTGACGCCGCGCTCCCCGACCAGTGATTCATAGCCTTCCGGCATCGCGGCGATAAACTCCTCGGCGTGCGCCAATTTGGCGGCGAAGCTGATTTGCGCGTCGTCGGCATCCAGTTTGCCGTAGCCGATGTTTTCTTTCAGGCTGCGGTGAAACAGGCTGGGATCTTGCGGAATCAGGCTGATTTGCGCATGCAAGGAATCCTGGGTAGCCAACAAAATATCTTGGCCGTCGACGAGGATTTGCCCGGTTTGCGGTTCGAAATTGCGCAGGATCAAATTCACAAAGGTGGATTTGCCGGAGCCGGAGAAACCGACCAAGCCCACCCGCTGCCCCGGCTCTATCGCCACATTCAAATGATCGAACACTTGTCGCCCCGGCTCGTAGCTAAAGCAAACGTCTTTAAATTCGATGCGACCTTGGTTGATTTGCAAGGGCTTGGCGTCCGCCACGTCAATGATTTCGTGGCTTTGGATGATGGTGTCCACGCCATTGGCGACGTTACCGACGTACTCAAAAAACTCCAGAAAACGTCGACTCAAATTGCGGGCATCGCCGATCACCAAAATCGCCAAACCGGTGCTCATGGCAAAGGCGCCGACACTGATTTCGCCAGCCTGCCACAGTTGCAAGGCGTAGCCGATGGTGCCGATTTTCAAGATAGCGGCAGCGGTAAATTGAAACCAGCGCACCCGCTCCATATACCAAAAGGTGCGGCGGGCGCTTTTTAGTTCGGTATCCAAAAAACCGTCAAGATATGCGCGTTCGTGCTGCAATCGCGCGAATAGCTTGGCATTAAGAATATTGGTCACGGCATCAACGATCTTGCCGTTGACCATACTGCGGGTGGCCGCAAAATCCTGGGCGTAGGGTTGGCAACGGGTGGCCAGCCAATAGGAGATCAAAACGTACAGCAGCACCCAGGCGGCCACGAATAAACCCAGGCCTTGATGCACGCCCAGCAATAGCGTGACTGACACCGTAAACGTCACCGCGATCGGCCAGAAATCGCAGATGATGGACCAGGTGGTGTGATTGACGCTCATCGCCGTTTCACTGATGCGATGCGCCAGCGCGCCGGCGAAATGGTTGCCAAAGTAGCGCGGCGCGTGGTTTTGCAGATAAGCGAACAAGGACCTTGCCGTGCCCTGCCGCAAGCGCGGCCCCATGATGATCAGCACCGCGCCGCTGCTGCGGCTGAAAATAATCTCCGCCAGATTCAGGCCGGCCAGCAATAGTAAGGGTTGTTTGAAAGTCTCCAGCCAATCAACAACCGGCACGGGCTGACTAGCAACCGCGTCCATCAAGGCTTTAATCGCATACGGCACCAAGATGCTGCCGGCTGCTTGGCCGGTTTCCAGTATCAGCATCAACAGCAACAGCCAGCGGAACGGCTTCAAGCAAAACAGGATAAAACGCCAGGGGTTGGCGGGTAATGGCGGTGCGTCCGCGGCGCGGCGGAGACCTTCCTTGGTGGGCGATTTGGACATGATGGCGTCAAGTAAGAAAGCGGCCTGCCATTATAGCCAATTGCCCGGCGGCCGCGCCGTTGATGAACGGGCCAGGTGGAGCAGCGTTATATCAGTAACGCATTCGATACCACCACATGCCGACCATTTCGTGGGCCAGCAGGAAGCTGTTGGACCAAGCTGTTGGAGACGGCAACCAATCCAGCCAGCGGGATTTGCCTGCGTGACCGATAAAGGCCGTTGGCGCCGGCAAGACCTCAAAACCGGCTTTACGAAACTCCAAAGCAGCTCGCGGCATGTGGTAGGCCTGGGTGACCAGGACAATCTTATTAATACCTAACTCATTCAACAGCTCGCGACTGAAACGGGCATTTTCGGCAGTATTGCTGCTGCGCGGCTCCCGCCAGGCCACTGGAGTTTTAAACTCGCTCTCCAAGGTTTGCGCCATCAAATCCGCTTCGGGAATTTCATCCGGCTCCAGCATACCGCCCCCGGAAGCCAAAATCGGCAAACCCAGCTCCCCGGCCAACTTGGCAGCATAGCGCACACGCAGCAAGGTTCTGACATGTAAAGTAACCTGCCCAGGATATTCCGGCGCTGACGTTTCGATGCCGCCTCCTATCACCACCAAGACCTGCGGTTTAAATTGCTGCACGGCTTCGGTAGAAAGAGGCGGAACCCTTTCCCAGAGCATGGCCCAGTGCTTAACCACAATCGGCAAACTCAATAACCACAACAGTGCCAGACAGACTATCGCCATGTTCTTTCCCCATTTACGCTTGCGCAAAAGCAAGCCAACCAGCGCCAGCATCGCCAAAGAGGTTGGCGGCAACAACAGCAGCTTGATAACGTAGATAGCGATGATGGACATGGGACACGATCATCCTTGAGCAAGTATTAGTCAATATGGCTATAGACAAACCACATTGGGAGTGAACTAGAGACGCAAGGTTTTTGCGTCTCTAAAGGCTTAGCGCGGTTATATCGCCAATCTGGAAATCCCCACCGCTTCCCGCAAGGTATTGATAAACGGCCGGGTGATGGCACGGGCTTTCTCGGCGCCTTCCTGCAATTGCTGCTCGATATGCTCCGGCGCTTCCATTAAGGCTTCGTAACGCTCGCGAGCCGGGGCGATTTCATCGTTGATTTTCTCGAACAACACCTGCTTCATCTCGCCCCAGCCTATGCCTTCGGCGTAGCGTTGGCGGATCGCTTCGACTTCGTGGTGATTGGCAAAGGCCTGATAGATACCAAACAAGGTGCAACCTTCCGTATCCTTGGGTTCGCCCGGTTCCAGCGAGTTGGTTTTGATCTTGTTGATCAGTTTCCGCAGTTTCTTTTCCGGCTCGAACAACGGGATGGTGTTGTTGTAGCTTTTGCTCATCTTGCGGCCATCCAGGCCTAGCAAGGTAGCGGCGTTGTCGTCCAGCACCGCTTCCGGCAAGACAAAATGTTCACCGTAAATATGGTTAAAGCGGCTGGCGATGTCGCGGGCCATTTCGATATGCTGGATTTGATCCTTGCCCACCGGCACCTTGTTGGCGTTGAACATCAAAATATCGGCGGCCATCAGGATGGGGTAACTGAACAAGCCCATCGTGATGCCTTTGTCCGGATCGTTGCCTTCGGTTTCTTCGTTTTCGGCGACGGCGGCTTTATAAGCATGGGCGCGATTCATCAAGCCCTTGGCGGTCACGCAAGTCAGCATCCAGGTCAGTTCCAGAATTTCCGGCACATCGGACTGGCGGTAAAACACCGCGTTGGAGGTATCCAATCCCAGCGCCAGCCAGGTCGCGGCGATTTCCAGGCTGGATTGCTTGACCCTGGCAGGCTCGTTGCATTTGATCAGCGCATGGTAGTCGGCCAGAAAATAAAACGGTCTGACCTGCTCGTCTTTGCTGGCATTGATCGCCGGCCGGATCGCCCCGGCGTAATTGCCAAGATGCGGCGTGCCGGTGGTGGTGATACCGGTAAGGACAATGGATTTACTCATGCTGCTGCCTGCGCTGTCTGTAATGAAAAAGTGGCGGAATTTTACACAAATAGCCTGGGATAGTCAGGCAATAAAACCGCCGAACCTGGCAATTGCCTGGATGCCAACTGCGTCACAGCCCGCCCAAAAAATCCGCTGATTCGGGCGATATGAGCCACTATTTCCTAACCAGAGCCACGGATTTTTATAGTAAACTCCCTGCGACTGATTTTTTACCCAACCACTGCCAATCCGAATCGGGGGAAGCCAATGCTGAATCATGATGAAAAACGCGATTACATCCGTATGGATGTGGACTGTGACATTACCTATAAGCTGGCCGATTCCAGCGAGGTCAGTACCGGTAAATGCACAACGCTGAGCGGCGCCGGCGTATCGTTTATTGCCAACCGGCCGTTCGATGTCGGTTTAGCCATGGAAGTCAGCATCATGCCGAAAACCCAAATCACCCCACCGATGACGGCCTTCATCGAAGTGGTGCGTAGCGTCAAACAAGGCGACGGCAGCTTTGAAATAGCCGCATCAATCAAAAGCATTAAAGGCAATTAAGGACAACACCCGCTCCTGACAAGGACGTAGCACGCTATGTATATCATCACCAAAGAAGTTTATTTTTGCTACGGCCACCGCCTGATGAACCATCCGGGCAAGTGCCGCAACTTGCACGGCCACAGCGTCAAAGCCACATCTCCATCAAACAAAACAGCCTAAACGACCAAGGCATGGTCTGCGATTTTTCCGACGTGAAAGACTGCGTGGATGGCTTTATCAATAAGGTGCTGGATCACAACTTTTTACTGCATAAAGACGACCCTATCATCCCGGCCCTGGTCGCCAACCACGAACAGTTTTTGGCAATCGACGAACATCCCACCGCCGAAGTACTGAGTAAGATGATTTACCAGCACGTCAAACAACAAGGCTTTAATGTCGATCAAGTGGTGTTGTGGGAAACCGCCAGCGCCAATGCTTGCTATCGGGAAGACTAAGCATGAGCTTGGTGCAACCGGTCAACACCGCACTCTGCCTGGAAAAGATCTGCGAATCCAATTATCAGAAGTTGTTCAGGCTGATTCCGAATCTGCGCTCTTTTGATAAAACCGCCGTCGGCCTGACTCAAAACAAACCGGCGCTGTATCTGCAAGTGCTGGAGCGTAACCCCTACACCTTGACGATAGAACTTAGCCATTGCTTCGACCAACAACTGTCAGAGCACATCGTGCCGGCGGTGAAAATTCGGATTTATCTGGATGCGCAATTGGCGGAAGTGCTGCGCGACATTGACCGGCCGACAGTCGATAAGGTTTACCAAGATCCCGGCAGTCTAGTGGAAATCAGAAACTACAAATGGCGCTTAAACTATTTCCTGCAAAAGTGGCTGGATCATTGCCTTAAGACTGATTACCGCTTCACGCACGACAAACTCAACCAAGCTGCTGCTGTAAAGCCGCTCTGACACAACGCAACACGCCGTAACTGTAAGCGCCGCCCAGTTGCTCGTAGACCGGCTTCAAGGCATTGCGTTGTTCTTCCGGCAAGCTTAACAACACCGCTTCGATTTCACTGACTTCCGCCGGCGACAAGCTCAACACATCGCCCAGCGCCACCAGCCCCAGTTCCAGACTTTTGGCCATGTGATTGTAAATCGTGTCCTCGCTCAGGCCACGCTGTTTCGCCACTTGCTCGACGCTATAGCCCAATCTGAATAAATCCAGACTTTCCGCAACCGTGTCGGTGGCTGACACCGGCGGCTCGTCGTCGAATTGGGCTAACACCGCCAAAAACTCATCGCCGTATAATTCCAGTTTGCGTTGGCCGATACCGGACAACATGCTCAATTGCTGATGATTACGCGGCCGAGCATCGACCATCGCCATCAAAGTCGCATCGTGAAAAATCACATAGGGCGGCACGTCCTGCTCGTCGGCCAATTCTTTGCGTTTGGCTCGCAAAGCATTCCACAAGGCGCTGTCCGCCGCGCCACCCGGTTGGCGTTTTTCGGGTTTTTCGCGGCGGGTCTTGGCGATCTGCGCATCCTTGCGCAACATCAAAGTTTGCTCACCCCGCAACACCGGCCGGCAGGCGTCGGTCAATTTCAAACTACCGTGACCTTCGAAATCGATTTCCACCAAAGACTTGGCGACCAATTGCCGAAACACCGAGCGCCATTGTTTTTCGTCCAGCGCTTTACCGATCCCGAAGGTGGACTGCTTGTCATGGCCGAACTGGCGCATCCGGTCGTCGCTTTTGCCCAGCAACACATCAATCAAATAGGTCACGCCAAAACGCTGGCCGGTGCGATAGATGCACGACAAGGCTTGCTGCGCGGCAACGCTGCCATCCCAGGTTTCCACCGGCTCCAGGCAAGTATCGCAATTGCCGCAGCCCTGCTCCAGAACGTCACCAAAGTAGCCAAGCAGCGCCTGCCGCCGGCAACTGACCATTTCGCACAAGGCCAGCATCGCATCCAGTTTGTGCAATTCAATCCGCTTGTGCGCCTCGTCGGCATTGGATGAACCGAGCATTTGCCTTAGCGTCAATACGTCCTGCAAGCCGTAAGCCATCCAGGCGTTGGCCGGCAGGCCGTCGCGGCCGGCCCGGCCCGTCTCTTGATAATAGGCTTCCACGCTTTTCGGCAAGTCCAGATGCGCCACGAAGCGCACGTTAGGCTTGTCTATGCCCATGCCAAAAGCAATGGTGGCGACGATGATCAAACCGTCTTCCATCAAAAACTGGTGTTGATTCTTCTGCCGCTCTCTATGCTCCATGCCGGCATGATACGGCAGGGCTTTCAAGCCCTTACCGTTCAGCCACTCGGCGGTTTCCTCGACTTTTTTACGCGACAAGCAATAAACGATGCCGGTGTCGCCGGGGTGTTCGCTGCGGATAAAGGTCAATAATTGCTGACGGGCATTGTCTTTTTGAATGATCCGATAGCGAATATTCGGCCGGTCGAAACCGCTGACGAACACCTGAGCCTGTTCCAGCGCCAGCCGGGTAATGATTTCCTGGCGGGTACGCTCGTCCGCTGTGGCGGTTAAAGCGATGCGCGGTACTTGCGGAAACTGTTCGTGCAACACCGACAACAACAAATAATCGGCGCGAAAATCGTGGCCCCATTGCGATACGCAATGCGCCTCGTCGATGGCAAACAAAGCGATCTTGCAGCGGGCGAACAAGGCCTGGGTTCTGGCGTTGGATAAGCGCTCAGGGGCAATGTACAGCAAATCCAACTCGCCGTTCTGCAACTTCTGTTCGATCTCGCGCACCTGCTCCAGCGCCAGCGTCGAATTTAAATAGGCCGCTCGCACGCCCACTTGATGCAAGGCGCTGACCTGATCTTGCATCAGCGCAATCAGCGGCGAAATGACGATGCCGACGCCGTCCATCACTAGGGCCGGAATCTGATAGCACAAGGACTTGCCGCCGCCGGTCGGCATCAATACCAACACATCCCGGCCGCCGATCAATTGTTCGATAATCTGTTGCTGCTGGCCGCGAAAACTGTCGTAGCCGAACACGCTACGCAGGGTTTGCAGGGCGGGGTTATTGGTCATAAATCATTACTTGCTAAATCTAAACCGGCAAAAAAGTTGTCGAGGTATTAGACCATAGATCAGGCCATCATCCGCAACCGCCCGATCCATGCGAAATCCGCTACGGCCTTCTACGCCTTGAAATAGTAACGCACATCCCCAATCTCCTTAATTCAATGTACAGCACGCCGATTTCAACAATTCAAAATCCACCCTATATAATGCCGCGCTTACCCAAGCCGCGGAAGGCGCCTAATTTTCTATGCTCATTACTTACTGCCGTTTACCCGACCGTCTTAAATATTTGATCGATAACGATCAACAATACCTGTTAAAACAAGGCCTGAAAGGCATCGAGAAAGAAAGCCTGCGCATCACCGAGCATGGCGAGATCGCCCAAACGCCTCACCCCACGGCGCTCGGTTCGGCATTGACCCACCCTTACATCACCACCGATTATTCGGAAGCGCTGATGGAATTCATCACTCCGCCGTTTGCCGACATCCGCCAAACCCTGGACTACATGCACCAGCTCCACCAGTTTGTCTACCCGCATCTAGGCGAGGAAATGCTGCTGGCCACCAGCATGCCCTGCGGTATCGACGGCGACTTGAGCATCCCCATCGCGGAGTACGGCAAATCCAACATCGGCAAGATGAAGCACGTTTACCGTAAAGGTTTGTGGCACCGTTACGGCCGCACCATGCAAGCCATCGCCGGCATCCATTTCAATTATTCGGTGCCGGAAGCGTTGTGGCCGGCGCTGTACCAGCAAAGCGGCTGCACGGTAGGCCTGGAAGACTTTATCTCCAACGCTTATTTCGGTTTGATCCGTAACTTCCACCGCCAAGGCTGGTTGATTTTGTATCTGTTCGGCGCCTCGCCGGCGATTTGCAAAACTTTTTTCAAAAGCCGCCCGCAATTGATGGAGCAATTCAAGGAGTTTGACGAGCACACCGTGTTCCACCCCTATGCGACCTCGCTGCGCATGAGCGACATCGGTTACAAGAGCAAGAACCAGGCGGGCTTGAAGATCGATTACAACTCGCTGGACGGCTACGTGGACAGCCTAAGCGCAGCCATCAACACCCCTTATCCGGACTACGAAGCTATCGGCGTGAAAGTGGACGGCGAGTACCAACAGCTGAACGCCAACATTCTGCAAATCGAAAACGAGTTTTACAGCACCATGCGCCCCAAGCAGATCGCCAAATCCGGCGAGAAGCCGACGCTGGCGCTGAAACGGCGCGGCGTGCTGTATGTGGAAATGCGCTCGCTGGATTTGAATCTGCTGAATCCGATCGGCATCGACGAAAGCACCGCCCGCTTTGTCGAGGCCTTCTTACTGTATTGTTTATTGCAGGACAGCCCGCCGCAAGGCCCGGACGAATTCCAGGTTAACAACAGCAACCAATTGCTGGTCGCCAATCAAGGCCGCCGCCCCGGTTTGCAATTAAACCGCAACGGCGAAACCGTCACCTTACAGCAATGGGCGCACAGCATCTTGTACGCCATGCAACCGATCTGCGCGGTGCTGGACAGAGGCAGCCTGGAACGCCCCTATCAACTGGCTTTGCAACACCAGTTGGCGGTCGTTGACAATCCGGCCTTGACGCCGTCAGCCCGCATCCTGGCCTGCATGCGTGAAAATGGCCAGGAATTTGGCTGCTTTGCCAGCAATACCTCGGCCTTGCATAAACATTATTTCAACGCCGAACCGCTGGACGATGAAACCCAAAGGCAGTTCGAGGACATGGCTGCCGCGTCCCTGCAAAAACAAGCCGACATCGAAGCCAACGACAAGTTGGACTTTGATGAGTATTTATCCCGTTACTTTGCCCAGAGCTAAATCCATGACTGAATTCGACTTAAGCACCGCCCAATCCGAGCTGCAAGGTAAAAATCCGCGCACGATCTTAAAAGCCGCGCTGGCCCATTTCGACAACATCGCCATTTCCTTCAGCGGCGCCGAGGACGTGGTGCTGATCGACATGGCCTTGCAAATCAGAAAAGACATTCAAGTATTCTCGCTGGACACCGGCCGCCTGCATCCGGAAACCTACCGCTTTATCGAACAAGTGCGTAAGCATTACGGTATTTGCATCGACATTTTGAGCCCGGACCGCGAGCAGCTGGATGCCTTTGTCAAAGAAAAAGGCCTGTTCAGCTTTTACGAAGACAACCACCAACAATGCTGCGGCATCCGCAAAGTCGAACCTTTAAAACGCAAACTAGCAACACTGGACGCCTGGATCACCGGCCAACGCAAAGACCAAAGCCTGGACACCCGCGGCGACATCCCGGAAGTGCAACTGGACGCCGGCTTCTCCGGCCCCGGCAAACAATTAATTAAATTCAATCCGCTGCTGAACTGGTCATCCGCGCAGGTGTGGGATTACATCGAAGCCTATCAGGTACCGTTCAACGAACTCCACCAACACGGCTATATCAGCATCGGCTGCGAGCCTTGCACCCGGCCGGTTTTACCTAATCAGCACGAGCGCGCGGGACGTTGGTGGTGGGAGGATGCAGCGAAGAAGGAATGTGGGTTGCATGGGGGGAATGTTAAGCCGTAATCTATGGAGCCATGAGTAAGCCGATTGGCATCTCTGGCTAATCACTTTGACAAAACTCGGCTACCTAATTCTGCCCCCTCTAACTGTGATAATTAGCATTTTTACAATTAACAAATAGGCGTTCTTGGAGACAAATTAGTTGAACAGCTTACTCCCCCAATGGATTATAGATATTAGCTCGATAAGCTCTATTATCGGTCTAATAATCACTATTTTTCTATTTTTTGAGGCGCGTACCATTCGTAGATCATTCTTGCGTAGAGCTCGACTTCCGACTATTACCAAAGAGTTGGAAAAAGCCACATCCGAGATTTCGAATAGACTTAAAACTTGGTCTACGAATGAACGACCAGCCTTAGAAATGTTTGCAAAAGTTAAAGCCCTACTTGAAAATATCAAAACTAAACTACCTATTGAAGAACAAAAGAAAATTAACGAATTTCTAAGGAAACTTCAACCTAGAAAATATATGGTATTCAAATCCAGTATTTCGGAAATTACAGAAGATAAGGGCTGGAGTCTATATACTGATCTAAATACTGTAGTCACAAGCCTTCAACAATTAGTCAAAGATTCTCAATGGGATTGACATAATGAGTTTTCATAGCAAAGCAACCCAGTTGGTAACAAAATTAATTAGATTTACCAATGAAAATAAAATCCAATGGAATATAAAAGACCCTCCTAGTTCTATCACAAGAGGTACAGATGATATTGTTCCAATATATTTTGAAGCAAAATACAAAGACAAATATGTTGCAATTTATCAGCAACGATATCAAAGTTTCTACCCTGAAAATGAGTCTTTTTACTGGTCTGAAAGAATTGTATTTGCTGTCCTTGATGCCCAAGACAGAGTTCTATGGGAATGTGCTGACCACTCGCCTGCTTTAATTGATTTGATGAATACAGTAAGAGAGAAATCTGCGGGAATTGATAACCTTTTGGATGATCTCCTAGATGATGAAATTTAGAGCAAAATGTCTTAATAAATGCCATATACGATCCATTCCTTCGAAATATGTTTCGCTAAAGCGAAGCTGAATTTAATGTCGGTTCTCGGACCGACAGCCGAGATACTTTTCTTTGCTTGTCCAAAGAAAAGTATCCAAAAGAAAAGACACCCGGATGCCGCTTATGCCCTGCGTTCCTCGCTTTCGCCGGGGGTTGCCGAAAGGGGCTTCCTGCCCCTTCGGCAACGCGATGCATCCCTGCATCGCCCCTTCGGGCTGTTCCCGGCGAAAGCTGCGGTACTCGGCGCGGCATACGGGAGAAAACCCTGCACGATTTCGGAGTTAAAACATGTCAAAGATCGCCACAGAAGTCTACGAACTGCTTAAAAATGCTGGCGTCAGCGAGTGTAAAGCATTCAAAGCTGTGGAAGCCATCCAACAGCACAGCAAGGAAAACCGTCTGCATTTTGTACAGAAACAGATGCTGAAATATCAAATCTACACGGAACAGGAGTTTAAGACGCTCAAGTGGACAATCGGGGTTAATTTGGTATTCACCGTGGTCATGTTTTTGAAGCTACTTTCTTGAATAGACTAACTTAACTTTAATTTATCGTTCATACGCTCTGCGTCATCCAACTGTAAAACCAGCTGCGTAGGGTGGGCACGGTTTTTGTGCCCACGCGGACTAACTCTTCTAGTCCATTCAAGGCTTTGACATCGTACTTTTCGTCTTTTAGCATATCCAGATTTACCCAGCCCCCCAAGCTCAAGTGGTCCTAAAAACTCTCGTTCCCGGCCAAATCTGGTATGCACAGCAAGCCATTCAATTCGGTCCGTTAAATCTAAGCACCAGAGCCACTTTCGTCAAACTGCGGGACGGATCGATTTGGGTGCATTCGCCGATCGAGCCGTCAGCCCAACTGGTGACTGAAATTGCCGAAATCGGCCCAGTGCGTTATGTGCTGGCACCGAACAAGAGCCACCACCTGTTTTTTACGCCATTCATGAAGGCGTTCCCGAATGCCGAAGGCTATATCGCGCCAGGGTTAGCGGAAAAGCGGCCGGACCTTAGCGCTTACCCGGTGCTGTCACCATTGGAAAAGCCGGCCTGGACGACCGAATTAATCCCCGTATTTGTGGAAGGCCTACCCATCATTAACGAGACGGCTTGGTTTCACAGCACAACGGGTACTTTGATTCTTACCGACCTGCTATTTTGCTTCGGCGCTGAACACATCGGATTAGCGCGCGTTGTAGCGAGACTGCTCGGCGTCTACGATCAACTGGCAATGTCGCGAACCATGAAACTGTTGGTTAAAGATAAAACCGCATTGGCGCGCTCGGTCGATGCGCTGCTGGCGTTGGATGTTGAGCGGATTGTGCTGGCTCATGACCGAATCATCGAAAACGACGCCAAACGCAAATTAAGCGCGGCGTTCAATTGGCTGAGAAAATAAGGCGTTTTTTATTGTTCCCACGCTCCTCGTAGCAATCCGACCAGGCGTTCCGTTTCTTGCAACCGCAAAACCTGACTAACCAGCATTCCTGTTAGAATCGCCGCACCATCCCATCAAGGAGCATCGCCCATGAGCGACTTTTACAGCCCGCAGCACCGCCAATTGCAATCTCAACACGACACCGTCAAGCTCGCGGATCGTTTGGAACAAATGATCGTTGAACAGCAAGTCAGCGAGCAGCATCAGCCGTTTATTGAGAGCCGGGATTTTTTCTTTCTGACTACGATAGACCAGCGCGGTTACCCGACTTGCTCTTACAAGGGCGGCAATCCCGGCTTGGTGAAGGTGGTTAATCCCCAGGAACTGGCGTTCCCCAGTTACGACGGCAATGGCATGTTTTTGTCGATGGGCAATATCAACGGCAACTCGAAAATCGGCATGCTGTTCATCGACTTCGAAACCCCGCACCGGATTCGGGTGCATGGCGACGCCCGCATTGAAGCCAACGATCCGCTGCTGGCCGAATACCCTGGCGCCGAGCTGATGGTGCGGGTGGCGATTAGCGAGATATTCATCAACTGTCCGCGTTATATCCACCGCATGAGCCGGCTTGCCAGCTCGAAATACGTGCCGCAAGCCCATCAAGACACGCCGTTGCCGCAATGGAAGCGTATTGATGCGGTGCAGGATGTGTTGCCGGCTTGCGATAGTCACGCTGCAGAAAGTCTGGGCGGCATAATCACACCGGAAGAATACGGGGCGATGGTGTTGAGCCGTGACGCCTAGCTCCCCCTCCCTCCGGAAAATTACTAACCTCAACATACATTTGGAGACCCACATGAGCGAAAGAATCATTATGCGCACCGGCGAAGCCTTGGTAGCGGGCGGCCCAGCCGGTACGGCGGCAGAACCGGAAATCATCATCGGCGAACTGGACGGACCGGTCGGCACCGCGATTGCCACTTTAACCGGCGATCAAGTTCAGGGCCACACCCGGGTATTCGCGATTTTAAATACCGATATTCAGGTGCGCCCGGTCACGCTGATGGTCAGCAAGGTCACTGTCAAGAACAGCCGTTATACCAATATTTTAATGGGCACCGTGCAGGCAGCGATTGCTAACGGCGTATTGGATGCCGTGCGCGCGGGTGATATTCCCAAAGAAAAAGCCAACGACTTGGGGATTATTTGCTCGGTATGGTTGAATCCCAGCGTGATCAAAGATGACAAGCTGGATCATCAAATTTTGTTCAACATCCACCGCGAGGCCATGGCCAAAGCCATTCATAAAGCCATGACCAACACGCCGGATATTGATTGGCTGCTGGAAAACCAAGAAAAAATCACCCATAAATATTTTCAGATGGGGTTGGACGGTAAGATTTAATTAGCTGGTCACTTGGGTTGCAAGCCTTTGCAGCCCAACGCCACGCCATCTTTCCCTCCCCTGCTTTCGTCTTAACCGCCATTCCCGCTTAACACCGCACCTACTATTCAGCCGCGCTTCGCCAAGCAAACTAATAGCGCATCACTATTTGTTTGACAAAATCCGCAAACCCGCTTAAAAAGACCCTATAGTTTCGATTCGAAATTATAGGGTCTTTACTTTTTATGGGGGATACGATCATGAAAAAAAGCATTTCGTTGTTGATGGCGGGCCTGCTAGGCACAGTTGCCTTTACCGCGTTTGCGGCCGATCAGGCCGTACCGTTTCCGGAGGGCTATCGCAACTGGCTGCACGCTAAAAGCATGCTGATTCAACCCGGCCACGCCCTGGAGAATCCGTTTCAAGGCTTGCACCATGTCTACGCCAATAAACAAGCGGAAGCGGGTTTGAAAACCGGTAAGTACGCAGACGGCTCGGTGTTGGTGTTCGACTTGTTGCAATATCAGGAAAAGGATAAAACCATCCAGGAAGGCGAACGCAAGCTGGTGGGCGTGATGCTGAAAGACGCGAAAAAATTTGCCGCGACCGGCGGCTGGGGCTTTGAAGGTTTTGCCGGCAACAGCAAAACCGAACGGCTGGTGAAAGACGGCGGCACTTCTTGCTTTGCCTGCCATGCATCGGAGCAAAAAACCGATTACGTGTTCTCGCAATATCGGCCTTAGTCTCTAAAGCTGATCCTCGGGAGAGACGCAAACTATTGCGTCTCTCCATTTTCTTTAAGCTTGATCGACCAAACGGATACCGGTTTCTTCGATGACGATCCGCCGTTGTTTATACAAGCCGCCTATGGCCTGCTTGAAGACTTTTTTACTGACGCCAAAGGTGTCGTAAATAATCTCCGGCGCACTTTTGTCGGTTAGCGCCACATAACCACCGCGCTTCGCCAGTATCGTCAAAATCTTCTCAGACGTGGCATCGACTTTCTGGCCGTATTTTTCCTGGCTCAAGACCAAATCCAGCTTATTGTCGGGGCGGACTTTTTTAATATAGCCGGTCAATGACTGGCCTTTTTGCAAGGGCTGAAAAGTCTCGCTTTTATACAACACGCCCCAATATTGATTATCCACCACCGCTTTAAAACCCAAGTCGGTTTCGTCGGCGATAATGAGTTGCACCGCCTGACCGTCTTTGTAATAAAACGCCTGATCCTGAATGAAATCGTCCAAAATCATCGTGGCGGCGATGCGGTTGTTTTCGTCTAAAAACAGACGCACCAGATAAGAACGGCCTTCGACGACTTTCCCCTTCTGTTCGCTGAACGGTAACAACAAATCCTTGGGCAATCCCCATCCCAAAAACGCACCGGCATGGCTGAGCGATATACATTTTAACCAAGCTACCTGATCGACTTGCGCAAGCGGCGTTTGCAGGGTAGCGATAGTTTGATTCTTACCGTCAATGAAGACAAAGGCGTTTACAGTATCGCCAACCTTTAGATTATCCGCAGCATCTTTGTCCGCCAAGCCAATCTCGCCAAGCGCCCCACCATCCAGACCATACTGATTATCACGTTGGCTGACGACGGTTAAAGTGTTGAATTTGCCTAGTTCGATCATGAAGGTTCCGGAGTTTGATTGGGCATGAGCGTTGGCACTTGCTGGCCACACGCGGAGAAATGAAGGGCTATTATACAAACGAATCGGTAAAACCGCAGGCTGCATCTCCTTAAACGGCGGCACCTTATACTCCAAATACGCACCTAAAACGAAGTCAAAACCCCGTTATGCTAGCGCCCGTCTATAATGGACGGTTTTTTCAATTCGATAAAACCTGCTTTTATCGAATATAAGTGTCGACTATGAATCTACTGCTGAAGTATCTATCCTCTTGCTGGTTTCTGAACAACCCCTCCGAGTTAGTCCCGCCCAACTCGTTTATGTGGAAAAACTTGGCGTTCTATCTGATTTCCGGGATGATTGTTGAAGGCTTGATCTCCGATCCGGCGGACGGCACATTGGAAGTTTTGGGCCGCACCGTCATGGCTTTCGGCTCGGTGGCGATCTTATTGCTGATGGAAAAAAAATGGGGCTGTTTTAATCAGCTGTATACCTCGATTTTCGTCTGCGAGAATTTCATCATGACCTTGGCTGTCGCTGCCGAGGCTCTCGACTATTGGCTGGTATTGCAACACCATATCTACCGCGAAGAAATTGGCATAGGCATCGCGGTGTTTTTGGTTGTCTGGTATATCTCTATCGTCAGCTATATTTTTCGGGCTTTCTTCAGTTACCCAACCAGCGTCAGCGTAGTTTACGCATTTAGTTACTTCATACTGACCTACGGCATTCCAATGCTGTTGATGGATATTTGACGGTCAAGCCAGCCGGAGCCCTCTAACTCCGGCCAGAGTGTCGCTTATATTTGCGCTAAGTTACCCCGATCTTCCAGCCAGCTTTTCCTATCGCCGGCACGCTTCTTCGCCAATAACAGATCCATCTGTTCGCGGGTATCGTCGTTTTCGGCTACCGTTAACTGCACCAGGCGGCGGGTGTCGGGATTCATCGTGGTTTCCCGCAATTGCGAGGGATTCATCTCGCCCAAGCCTTTAAAGCGCTGGATGTTGATCTTGCCGGTGAGTTTCTCGGCTTCGATGCGCGCCAACACGCCCAAGCGCTCCGATTCGTCCAGCGCGTAGAATACCTTCTTGCCGACATCGATCCGGTACAGCGGCGGCATGGCGACGAACACATGCCCTGCTCTGACCAAGGCATTGAAATGCTGGTAAAACAGCGCGCAAATCAGAGTCGCAATGTGGTTACCGTCGGAATCGGCATCGGCCAGGATGCAGATCTTGCCGTAACGCAGATTTTGCAGGTCGTTGCTGTCCGGCTCTATACCCAGCGCCACCGCGATGTCGTGTACCTCCTGAGATGCCATCACCTCGCCGGAATCGACTTCCCAGGTGTTCAGAATTTTACCGCGCAACGGCATGATGGCCTGGAATTCTCGGTCCCGCGCCTGCTTGGCCGAGCCGCCGGCCGAATCGCCCTCGACCAAAAACAGTTCGGTGCGACTCAAGTCCTGTCCGGAACAATCCGCCAGTTTGCCGGGCAAAGCCGGGCCGCTGGTGATTTTCTTGCGGACGATTTTTTTTGCCTGCTCTAAGGCGTTTCTGGGCGCTAGCCAGGATGATTTCGGCGATCTTTTCGCCTTCCTGCGGATGCTGATTCAGCCACAGGCTGAACGTATCCTTGGCGACGCCGGATACAAAGGTCACGCATTCGCGCGAACTCAGCCTCTCCTTGGTTTGCCCGGAAAACTGCGGGTCTTCCAGTTTTACCGACAATACAAAATGGCAGCTTTCCCAAACGTCTTCCGGGGCAATTTTCACCCCGCGCGGTAATAGATTGCGAAAATCCAGAAACTCACGCATCGCTTCGGTCAAGCCGGCGCGCAAGCCGTTGACGTGAGTACCGCCTTGGGCAGTCGGCACCAGATTCACATAACTTTCGGCGATGGTTTCCGGCAAACTGTCCGGCGTCCAAACTATGCCCCACTCCACCGCTTCGTTGCTGGCCGCCATGTTGGCCATGAACGGCGGTTGCGGAAAGATTTCGGCGTCGCCGACCCGGTCCAGCAGATATTCCTGCAAGCCGTTCTGGTAGCACCATTCGAATTGTTCGTCGCTGAGTTCGGAATTTAAAATAATTTTCAAGCCCGGACACAACACGGCCTTGGCGCGCAACACATGTTTCAGCTTGCTGACCGATACCCGATTGGAATCGAAATATTTACCGTCCGGCCAAAAATGCACGCTAGTACCGGTGTTGTTTTTACCGACCGTACCGCTTTGCTGCAGCTCGCCAACCTTGTCGCCGCCGGCGAACGCCATTTGATAAACACCGCCGCCACGCTTGATCTCAACCAGCAGTTTTTCCGACAGGGCATTCACTACCGACACACCGACACCGTGCAGACCGCCGGAAAATTGATAATTTTTGTTGGAGAATTTACCGCCGGCATGCAGTTGGGTCAGGATCACTTCCACGCCGGGAATGCCCTGCTCGGGATGTATGTCCACCGGCATGCCGCGGCCGTTATCATCCACCCGCACCGAGCCGTCTTTATAGAGTACAACATTGATGGTATCGGCGTGGCCGGCCAAGGCTTCGTCCACGCTGTTGTCCACCACTTCCTGCACCAAATGGTTGGGGCGGGTTGTATCGGTATACATACCGGGGCGCTTGCGCACCGGGTCCAGGCCGCTCAGTACTTCTATGGCGGCCGCGTTATATTCTTGGGTCATGATGTCTCGTAATAGGAAATAACAGTGTGTCGGCTGACCATTATATGTCAGCAACGCGCGCCAGAGAGGCTCCGGAACACCGGTCCTCATCAACCGGCTCACCATGCCTCGACTTCCGTAAGCGCCATCTGAAATTACCTAAGCACTGGAAAAGCCGGACCCACGCCGTTTTCCAGGGCGCCGCCACCGATTTTTGACGACAAGCCAACTGTTTGGCGCCAGCCCCGGTTTCGATCAGCGCATACGTAGAACTTGGTCGACGGCGAACACAATGGTTTCTTTGCCGGACGTTGTTTCGTTGAAATCGATAGCAGCAGGCCACAAGCCATTGAAGCTCCACTCCGCGATGGGCGTCATCGCCTGGTCATAGGCTATCAGCGTCGCATCGACCCGCGACCGGCCCGACCTACCGCTGACAAACTGTTGTCGCCAAGTCCAGAGATCCATCGACTTGGTCAAACCTTTACTGCAGGTAATATTTTTAGCCGATAAGCGTCCGGGTATCTTAACTGTAAGGTTCTCTCCCCGCGCACTAACCCTGGTTTGCTCCACTTCGTTCTGCGAACCCATGCCTTTGCAATCGGTGAAATAAGTGGTGACTCCTCCGGCGCTGAATTCGTAATAAACCAACGGGGCGGAATTGTCTATGACATTCTCAACGGCGCCGCCGCTGGCTGACGAGACCACGACTGCACCGAATAAAACGCTGATAAAACGGCTGGTTGTTTTCATGATATATCCTCAAAAAGTTTGATTCGGTGCGCCTAAACGGCGGCCGAACGGTTCGATAATTTGGTTTAGAAGAAAGCCACCGATCCGATGTTTAAACAATCTGTCGTAAAAATCGATGAACTTCGACTTGTAATGGCAAATGGAATGCCACTTTCCAAAAACCCAAGTAACAACAAAATAAACCATTGAATAAAAACAATTATTTTTAAACCGCCATCGACAAACAGCACCGCTAATACAGCCTATCGCCCACGGCATATCGTTTTTTGCACGAAATATCGTAAAACTTCGAAAGGTTAATTGGTCTGGCTTGCGAACGGTTCGTACCGAGCGGCGTAAAAGCTATCGCATAAGGGCGTAAGCGGAGAGCGGTTCAGGTGGACACGGGATAGGGATAATTGCAACGTGACATTTCGGATGCCCCCCCGCTAAGTGTTTAGGTTCGGAGCACGTGAATGGCTCGGGAAGCTGGAGCCTTGGAATCCAGGCAAACCTGGGCAACCTCAAAAATGTCACTGTAACTGCAGCCGCTGACGCCTCAGTATTAGCGAACAACTGAACGAACCGAATTGCTGCCACTAAATCGAAAACAACAGATGCAATCCAAACTCAATGGCAGAGCAATTCATACTATAATGCTTGGTCATTTTTTGAGCACCGCAAGCCACTTTATAATATGTCGAGACGTAAAAACGCATCCCAATTTGAGGAAGCGATGGAAGAACTGGAGAAATTGGTCGAGCTGATGGAACGCGGCGATATTTCCCTGGAAGAATCCTTAAAATCCTTCGAACGCGGCATCAGACTAACTCGTACCTGCCAGCAAGCACTGCAAGACGCCGAGCAGAAAGTCCAAATTTTATTAGAAAAAAACGGCCAGCAAACTTTGGAGCCATTCACCGATGAGTAACTTAAAAGCCTACCTTACCGCCTGCCAGAACCGCGTCGAACGGGCGTTGGACGCCCGGCTACCCGGCGAGAACATTCTGCCGCAAACCTTGCATCAAGCCATGCGTTACAGCGTACTGGACGGCGGCAAACGCACTCGCCCGTTGCTGACTTATGCCACCGGCCAAGCCTTGGGCTTGAGTGAAGACCAGCTGGACGCTCAGGCTTGCGCGGTGGAATTTATCCATGTTTACTCTTTAATTCATGACGATTTGCCGGCGATGGACAACGACGACTTACGCCGCGGCAAACCGACTTGTCATAAGGCTTACGATGAAGCCACTGCGATTTTGGCAGGCGATGCCTTGCAAGCACTGGCCTTTGACATATTAGCCAACGACCCAGCCATTCAAGCGGGCGCGGAAGCCCGAGTCAAAATGATCGCGGCATTGACCCGCGCCAGCGGCTCGCAAGGCATGGTTGGCGGCCAAGCCATCGACTTGGGTTCTGTCGGCCGCAAGCTGACTCTGCCGGAACTGGAAAACATGCACATCCACAAGACCGGCGCGTTGATTCGCGCCAGCGTCAATCTGGCTTCGCTATCCAAACCGGATCTCGATGCCGAAGTCGCAAAAAAACTGGATCACTACGCCAAATGCATAGGCCTATCCTTTCAAGTCAAAGACGATATTCTGGATGTTGAAAGCGACACCGCTACACTGGGTAAAACCCAAGGGAAAGATGTCGATAACGACAAACCGACTTACCCGGCACTGTTGGGAATGGCCGGCGCCAAGGAAAAAGCTCAGGAGCTGCATGAACAAGCCGTCGCCAGCCTAGCCGGCTTTGGCAGCGAAGCGGATTTGTTACGCGATTTGTCGCTGTATATCATCGAACGTACACACTAAGCGTAGCGAACTGCACGATTTATACTTCTTGCGCCACAATCCTTCCGGTTTTCCGCTTGCGTCTACTGGGCTGGCGCGGAATATTGCGGCGCAAACATATAAAGGAATTTTTTAACCCATGACAGCCTCTGATTTCCCGCTCCTAGACACCATCCAGACCCCCGCCGACGTTCGGGCCCTGAAGCCTGAACAACTGGAGCCGCTGGCCGATGAGTTGCGTCGCTATCTGACCCATACCGTCAGTATCTCCGGCGGCCATTTCTCGGCTGGCCTGGGCACGGTGGAACTGACGGTGGCGCTGCATTATGTGTTCGATACGCCTTCG
>Ga0160183_124299_pt1 | contig 24298 bp, 22 predicted proteins | sample met14sb_FD_108562 | JGI IMG/M metagenome (GOLD analysis project Ga0160183, IMG submission 108562) | Synthetic bacterial communities of pure cultures from sediment of Lake Washington, USA, under high oxygen condition - MT... | ecosystem: Engineered > Modeled > Simulated communities (microbial... >...
AAGTGTTTAACTTAAATTTATGGTTGTAATAAACCAATATTATGGTTGTATATAACCAATTATTGGTTGTAATGAACCAATAATTGGTTGATGATAGTAATCTTTATTTTTAGTATCAAATCATCTCGTTATTTAGGTGGCGTTTTTTATCATCTGTGGTGTTTGGAATGCTTCTTGCTATTCGTTAAGCAAATAAAGAAAATTAATATTTGTATTTCAGGAGTAATCATTGCAATTAGCGCATCTCAACAATACTGAAGCTTCAACATTAGCTAAACAGCAATCAAAGTTATTGATTGTTGAAGATGAGGCTCTTTTTGCCCGCGCTGTGGTGCGTCGTCTGCAAAAGTCTGGCTATGAATGTGCCCATGTAGAAAGCCTACAAGACGCGCGAAATATTGTGAAGCAGTTTACACCAGACATTGTTTTGCTCGATATGCGATTGCCAGACGGTAATGGCTTGGATTTACTTACTGAGTTTGTTGCAAAAGGTGCTGTGGTGATTGTGATGACGGCGCATGGGGAGATTAGCGATGCTGTTAATGCAATGAAGCTAGGTGCCGTTGATTACCTTAAGAAACCAATTGACCTAGAAGAGTTGTTGTTGTCGATCCAAAAGGCTGAAACTGCAGCTATGCAGAGTAAGAGTCTTGATTATTCACGTCAACGCAATACACATGCATCAGAAGGTGTTGAGCTGTTGGGTGATAGCTTAGCAATGCAAAATGTAAAAATGCAAATTAAACGTATTGCTCAGTTAGTATCAAACGACAGCGTTCCACCTACTGTTCTGATAGGTGGTGAAACAGGTACTGGCAAGGATGTTGCGGCACGTTCGTTGCATTTATCTTGTGCAAATAGTGATAAACCATTTGTGCATGTCGATTGTGCATCGTTACCAGCTGAGTTGATGGAAAGTGAGCTCTTCGGTCATGAAAAAGGTGCCTTTACGGGCGCTGTTAGCGCTAGGCCTGGGCTGATAGAAGCAGCCGAAGATGGCACTTTATTTTTAGATGAGATTGGTGAATTGCCTTTGGCGCTACAGGCAAAATTGCTTAATGTTTTAGAGCGTCGAGTGGTTCGACGCATCGGCTCAACTAAAGAGCGCTCAGTTCCTGCGCGTTTTGTGGCGGCGACTAATCGTGATCTTCATGAAATGTCTCAAAATGGCCGCTTTAGACAAGACTTATATTACCGTCTTAATATGATGAGTATTTTTATGCCACCATTGCGTGATCGTGGTCACGATATTATGTTGTTGGCAAAAAGTTTCGCAGCACAAACCGCTAGGCGTTATGGCTTACCAAGCCCACATTTTACTCGAGAGGCAATCAGTACCATACAAACATACGCTTGGCCAGGTAATGTGCGTGAATTAAAGCATCAGGTCAGCCGAGCTATGCTACTTTGTCATCATGGAGAACTGACAGATATTGATTTGGCACTCCCTAATAGTCGCATGGAGACAATTCCAGTTCCTCTATCAGACTCTCATCAATCGACTCTAGATGCAGCAGAGAAGTCTATATTAATGCAAGTGTTGGTTGATACTAAATACAATGTTTCAGAAGCGGCAAGGAAGCTTGGTATTACCCGCATGACAATGCGCTATCGTATGGATAAGCATCAAATTAAAGTTTAGTCAGCTTAATCACGGTTTTATGAACTTGGAATGATAAAAGCGATTTATTTATCAGTCTGGGTTATTCTGTATTTTCTTGTAAATTAAGTGTATCTCTAATTTTCTTAAAAATAGCTGCATGGTATGATTCGAGCAATCATAAAATGAAAGAACCCTATGCGAATCGGAACCCCTTTAAGCCCTAATGCAACCCGTGTCATGCTCTTAGGTAGTGGTGAGCTTGGTAAGGAGGTGATTATCGCTCTGCAACGCCTAGGTGTTGAAGTGATTGCTGTCGATCGGTATAAAAATGCACCAGGTCATCAGGTTGCACATCGTGCTCATGTGATTGATATGACCGATGATCAAGCATTACGTCAACTGATTGCACTTGAAAAGCCACATTTGATTGTCCCTGAAATTGAAGCTTTAAATACAGCAACACTTGCCGATATTGAACAATCTGGCGTTGCAACCGTCATTCCCACCGTTAAAGCTGTTCAGTTGACGATGAACCGAGAAGGTATTCGCAGACTTGCAGCTGAAGACCTTAACCTGCCAACATCTCCTTATGCATTTTCCAGAAGCGAAGCTGAGCTCCAAGCTGCGATTGATGCTGGTATCGGCTATCCATGTTTTATCAAGCCAACTATGTCTTCCTCTGGTAAAGGCCAATCACGCATTACACAGGCCAGTGAAGTGTCCTCAGCTTGGGAGTATGCTGCGTCCGGTGGACGTGTTAATCAAGGTGTAGTGATTGTTGAGGGGCAAATTGATTTTGATTATGAGATAACCCTGTTAACTGTCCGTGCAAAAAATGCGCAAGGTGAAATCACTACTTACTTCTGTGAGCCAATTGGCCACGTGCAAGAAAAAGGTGACTACGTGGAGAGCTGGCAGCCACAACCTATGGCCACCAAAGCATTGGAAGAGTCTAAACGTATCGCTAAAGCTGTGACTGACAGCTTAGGTGGGTTAGGTTTGTTTGGGGTTGAGTTGTTTGTGAAGGGCGACCACGTTTGGTTTAGTGAGGTAAGTCCTCGTCCACATGATACGGGCATGGTGACGATGGCAACACAACGCTTCAGTGAGTTTGATTTACACGCACGTGCAATTTTAGGATTGCCCGTTGATGTAAGCCTGCGAGAAGCAGGTGCTAGTGCAGTCATCTATGGTGGGCATAATACTCAGCAACTAGCTTTTGATGGTGTAGAAAAAGCCCTAGCCGTGAATAATGCTGATATTCGCTTATTCGGTAAGCCAGAGTCCTTTACTAAAAGGCGCATGGGCGTTGCATTAGCGACAGGTAAAGATATTACAGAAGCTAGAGTAAGTGCAAAATTAGCAGCTGGTCTAGTAACGCCTGTTGATGTTTAATGTGGGGATAGTAGCCGTACATTTGTGATGTGGGCTACAAACTGCGCTACAAAAAATTCCTACATTTAAGGTTATAGGCATATGTTGAATGAAATAGAAGAAGCGGGTAGTGATAAGCGTACATTTTTTGAGCTACTTGGTGGCGAAGAAAAAGGCACCCAAAATATTCGTTTATTGGTGGAAACGTTTTACGACATCATGGATAGTGATCCAAAAGCGAAGCCTATCCGTGACATGCATCAATCAGACTTAACTTCTGCACGCGAGAAGCTGTTTATGTTTCTAACAGGGTGGACAGGTGGACCGCAACTTTATATCGAGCGCTATGGGCACCCTATGCTGCGTAAGCGCCATTTGCCCTTTGCTATTGGAGAGTCAGCACGTGATCAATGGATGTATTGCATGATTAGAGCGATGCATCAGTTGGAGTATGATGAAGCATTGATGAAAAAATTAGCCAATCAGCTGTATGGCGTGGCTGATTTTATGCGTAATCAACAGGGGCACTAACTTCCCTTAATCCAATCACTACAGGTAATAAAAAGGGGCCATTAGTGCCCCTTTTTAGCTGGGCACTAATGGCCCGCGTAACTCAAAAAGATTAATTACTTTCTAGATAACAGTCCACCAAGCAATGCCGCCACAGGCGCCTTTTTGGTGTTAATTTGTCTAGTAGCTATCACGTTATTTTGTTGTGTACTTGGTTCATATGGCTTATCAAACCATGGGTCAGCACTTTTTTTCTTAGCAGGTAAGCGTCTGGTAGGTGCTTCTTGCTCTTTTACCTGATTGCTTGCGTGACTACGTGTGCGTGACGCTGATTTCGGTTTATCTAGCGCTACCGTTTCTTTGGTAATTTGGCGCTTGATTAACTTCTCGATCTCCACGAGATATTTCTCTTCATCATCGCTAACAAATGAAATGGCAACACCACTTGCGCCTGCTCGTCCAGTACGGCCAATACGATGTACATAGTCTTCTGGCGCGCTTGGGATTTCATAGTTAATCACCATCGGTAGTTCACTAATATCTAAACCACGCGCCGCAACATCAGTTGCAATCAGCGCAGTGACAGTGCCTGCTTTAAAAGCATCTAATGCTTTAATGCGTTCTTGTTGATTTTTATCGCCATGAATAGCATCTGCCGCAATGCCTTCGCGTACTAGGCTACGACTTAAACGGCTCGCCGTTAATTTTGTTTTGGTGAATACGATGACTTGTTTCGCATCGGCTTCTTTTAGTAGCTGAATCAGCAAAGCTTCTTTATCTGACTGCGCAACTTGATATACTTTTTGCGTCACATTGTCGTTGGTCGCATTGCTGCGTGCAACTTCAATCAGTTGAGGCTTTGTTAAAAAATCATCTGCTAATTTTTTTATTTCGTTTGAGAATGTCGCTGAAAACATCAAATTCTGACGCTGTTTTGGCAATAGTGCCAAGATGCGTTTCAAATCAGGCATGAAGCCCATGTCTAGCATTCTGTCTGCTTCATCAAGTATTAACATTTGTACTTGGTTGAGTTGCAGAGTTTTTTGTTCAATATGATCCAACAAACGGCCAGGCGTCGCTACCAACACTTCTATGCCAGTTTTAAGGTGGGGTGTCTGTGTTTTGATATCTACGCCACCATACACAACGAGTGAGCGCAATTGCGTGTGCTTAGCATACGCTTTAACGCTTTCTTCCACCTGTATTGCAAGCTCACGTGTTGGCGTTAAAATTAACGCGCGCACGGGGTGCTTTGCAGGAGAAGTGCTACTATTGGCTAGCGGTAATAACTTCTGTAGTAGGGGAAGCGCAAATGCCGCAGTTTTACCTGTGCCTGTTTGCGCCCCTGCCATTACATCACCCCCAGCCAAGGCAACAGGTATAGCCTGTGCCTGAATTGGTGTGGGAGTAGTGTAACCAGATTCAGTTAATGCACGTAAGAGCTCAGGTGCGAGTCCTAATGTGCTGAAACTTGGGCTGTCAGTCGTTACGATTTCTGTCATTTGTTGGATACTGTTCAATTAAAGTCTTTACTTAAATTATGCAAAACTACGTGAGCGACGTGGTGCACCAGTGCCTGCACCTGCATTAGCGCCAGCAAAAGCACGTGTTGGAGCACGGCTATCGCTACGACCAGCAGGACGGCTGTCACTACGAGCACCATCACGACGTGCAGCAGGTGCTGCACCACGATCAGAACGGCCTTCGCTACGTTGACCGTCGCGTGAGTAAGGTTTTTTACCGAAAGCTACGCTGTCGCCAAAACTACGGTTAGGTGTGCCAGCGTTGTTACCACGGCTACGGTCACCAGATTTATCAAACGCTGCTCGGTCGCCAAAGCTACGTGCACGGTCGCCAGATGGTCTTTCTGAACGATTAAATTCAGGTTTTGGCGCATAGCCAGCTGAATTACCATTTGCTTCACGTGGTGCTGAGTCGCGATTGCCGCGGTTTTCAAAACGGTTTTCGCTACGAGGCGCGCTATCACGGCTAGCGCCATTGCGATCATCACGACCTTTGTAACCACCGCGGTCATCACGCGGTTTAAAGCCACCACGACCGCCTGGTTTATGACCATCACGACGGCTGCCGCTAGGACCATCCATCTTCATGGCACGTTTTGGTTCAAAGCCTTCAATCACTGCTGGTGACATAGTGTTACCAGTGAATTGTTCGATTTTGCGCAGAATATGTCGATCCATGTTCGACGCGAATGAAATGGCGATACCAGTGTTGCCAGCACGACCAGTACGGCCGATACGGTGTACATAGTCTTCAGCAAATTTAGGTAGATCGTAATTGATAACGTGTGTAATGCCGTGTACGTCGATACCACGTGCAGCAACGTCAGTCGCTACCAAGATTTTTACATCACCATGACGTAATTTAGTCAATGTACGGTTACGTGCACCTTGTGTCATATCACCGTGAAGTGCAGCTGTTTTATGGCCAGCTGCATATAAATCTTCAGCTAACACATCAGCGTGACGTTTTGTGCTTGTGAAAATGATGGCTTGATTCACTTCAGGCGCAATTAATAAATGCTCAAGAAGTTTGTTTTTGTGTGTCATGTCATCCACAAAGTGCAAGCGTTGCTCGATGTTTGCGTGTTTTTCACGTTGAGCTGCTACTTGAATTGTTTTAGGATTTTTAAGGATTTTGTTCGCAATACGTGCGATGTCACCATCTAGCGTTGCTGAGAACAATAATGTTTGACGCTCTGCAGAGAGTTGCTCGCAAATACGTTCAACATCAGGTAAGAAACCCATGTCTAACATACGGTCAGCTTCATCTAATATCAACATTTGTAGACGTGACAGATCAATACGGCCACGTTCCATATGGTCCAATAGACGGCCTGGCGTTGCTACTAAAATATCTAGCGGTTGTGATAATAGTTTGTTTTGTAGTGGGTAAGGCATGCCACCTACGATACTTACAGTACGTGCACGGATGAATTTACCGTATTTACGTGCAGCTTCGTTCACTTGTGTTGCAAGTTCACGTGTCGGTACAAGGATCAAAATACGTGGGCCACGGCTTTTAGATTCGTGCGGTGTTGCTAGTAAGTTTAGTGCTGGCAGCATAAATGCTGCAGTTTTACCTGTACCAGTTTGTGCTGAAGCCATCAAGTCGTGACCTTCTGTCACAACTGGAATTGCTTGTGCTTGAATAGGGGTTGGGGCTGTATAGCCTGATTCCTCTAACGCACGAATAATAGTAGGGTGTAGATTTAATGATTCAAAAGACAAGATAGTCCCTTTCAAAAGCAGTTTTATAAAAACAATAAAAGGGCGCGAGCAAATACATGTATGTTTACAGTGATGTTGTAAAAACAACATAACGCAAAAAGCAAATTTCAAATATATAGTTTCGAGATGCTTTATTTACCAGCGCACGGGCATAGCCGCTAACCAGTAAAGATAGATTTAATATTAAATCTAAAGATAGTCACTTCAAAATTTCACGAGTGACTGAGGGTCAGGGCGATGAATCTAAAACCTTTAGAGCTATTTGTTAAGCTATTTAAAGTTCTAAGTTGTGCGCATTATATGCATTAATTACACTTTGTCAAAGTGTTTTTTACTTTATTTGTAGATAGTTAAATCATTCTTAGGGCTTAATGTGTTAAAATCGCCGCCTTTCAATGAACTGGTAGCAAGACAATGTCTCGTAATTTAAGAAATATCGCAATTATTGCCCACGTTGACCATGGTAAAACAACTATGGTTGATAAACTTCTACATCAAGCAGGTACATTTACATCTCACCAGACAGTGTCTGAGCGTGTGATGGACAGTGGCGATATTGAAAAAGAACGCGGCATTACTATTTTGGCAAAAAACACTGCGCTTAATTACGAAGGTACGCACATTAACGTTGTGGACACCCCAGGCCATGCGGACTTCGGTGGTGAGGTTGAGCGTGTATTAGGTATGGTAGACGGCGTTGTTCTGTTGGTTGATGCTGTAGAAGGCCCGATGCCACAAACACGTTTTGTGACTAAAAAAGCATTGGCACTTGGTTTAAAACCAATCGTTGTGATTAATAAAGTAGACCGTCCTGGTGCACGTACTGACTGGGTAGTGAATCAAACATTTGATTTGTTTGCAAACTTAGGTGCAACAGATGAGCAATTAGACTTCCCAGTGGTATATGCATCAGCAATTAATGGCTATGCAATGTTAGATATGAATAAACCTAGCGATAACATGCGCGCTTTATTCGAAACGATTTTAAGCCACGTTGCGCCACCAGCTGGTGATAGCAATGCACCTTTACAGTTGCAAGTTTCAGCATTAGATTACTCAACTTACACAGGTCGTTTGGGTATTGGTCGTATTACTAACGGTAAAATCAGACCAGGCCAAGCAGTAACTGTCATGAATGAAACAAAACAAATCGCTACGGGTAAAATCAACCAAGTGCTTGGTTTCCGTGGTTTGGAGCGTGTGCCTGTTGAAGAAGCAGAAGCTGGCGACATTGTGATTATTTCAGGTTTAGATGATATTGGTATTGGTTTCACTATTTGTGACCGTGAAAACCCAGTTGGTTTGCCACATTTAGGTGTCGATGAGCCTACATTGACCATGGACTTTATGGTGAACACTTCACCATTAGCTGGTACTGAAGGTAAGTTTGTGACTTCACGTCAAATTCGTGACCGTTTAACTAAAGAGCTTTTAGTCAACGTTGCTCTACGTGTTGAAGATACTGAAGATGCTGACGTGTTCCGTGTTTCTGGTCGTGGTGAGTTGCACTTAACGATCCTGCTTGAAAATATGCGTCGCGAAGGTTTCGAGATGGCAGTAGGTAAACCAAAAGTTGTTTACCGTGAAATTAATGGTGAAAAATGTGAGCCATATGAAATTCTTACCGTTGACTTAGAAGATGAGCATCAAGGTGCTGCGATGGAGGAGTTAGGCCGTCGTCGTGGTGAAATGCAAAATATGGAGTCTGATGGTAATGGCCGTACACGTTTGGAATATAGAATCCCAGCGCGTGGTTTGATTGGTTTCCAAGGTGAATTCTTAACAATGACACGTGGTACAGGTTTGATGGGTCATGTGTTTGATGAATATGCACCAGTTAAAGCTGATATGCCTGGCCGCCGTAACGGCGTGTTGATTTCAGCTGAAAATGGTGAAGCTGTGGCTTATGCGCTTTGGAAGTTGCAAGATCGCGGTAAAATGTTCTCAGTACCAGGCGACAAGTTATATGAAGGTATGGTAATTGGTATTCACAGTCGTGATAACGATTTGATTGTTAACCCGATTAAAGGTAAACAACTGACAAACATTCGTTCATCAGGAACTGATGAAGCTGTGCGCTTGATTACGCCAATAGCATTATCTTTAGAATCAGCAGTTGAGTTTATTGATGATGATGAATTGGTGGAAATTACCCCTAAAACGATTCGTATCCGTAAACGTTACTTGCTTGAACATGAGCGTAAACGTGCATCAAAAGACTAATTAATTAGTTGAAAGTTTTGAAACCCAGCCTAGTGCTGGGTTTTTTATTGTTTGTTCGTACATTTTGGATGGATAGACGCCTGATATTGGTTGATTACAACCAGAAATGTAATAGTTTTGTAAATCAATCAAATGGTTAGTGCTTGTTTGGTAAAATTAGAAAATAGTAATAGATTTACTTAAGTACTTATTTTTATACTTCACTAACAATAATAGGAGTTAATTATGTTTCGTTTATCTTTAGGCTCTACTTTAATAGCCGCTGTATTTTTTGCGAACTCTGCTGTTGCTGGCCATGACACGATTAAACCTAAGGCTTACGACAGCTTGGGCAAGTGCGTAAAAGCAGCATTAACTAAACACGAAGGTACTATTGTAAAGACAGAGTTCAAGTCAGAGAAAAAAAGTTGGTGTTTACGAGTTTGATATTGAAACTGCAGATGGTAAAGCATGGGATGTTGAGTGCAATGCTAAAACTGGCAAAGTAATAGAAGTTGAGGAGGAGGTTAAGGCTGACGACGCTAGATTTAAAGCACTTGCTAAAGTAAGTGAAGCTGATGCTAAAGCTACAGCGCTAGCTGCACATCCTGGCACTGTAGTAGAAACAGAGTATGAGCTTGAGTCAGATGGTAAAGCTTCATACGAGTTTGATATTTTAGAAGGCGATAAAGAAGAAATTAAAGTCGAGGTTGATGCGACTACTGGCAAGATTGTTGAAGTTAGCTACGAAGAATACCAAATCGGTAAAGAGTAATTAATCGATTTTGTGCAAATTAAAAGCCAGCGAAAGCTGGCTTTTTTGTTGATGAAATTACTCCATTATTAGCCAATGCAAAAAACAACACTATTACACTCAGAAAGCTTTGGGTATTACTTAGTGAGGTTTTTTAGCACAGTTGGCGGTGCTTGCGGTGGTAGAGCAGATGCTTGAGGTGCAATGACATTAGATGTGTCTTCCTGCGTAGGGACTTCGTAGGTAATGATGATAGATACACGCCTGTTTTTTGCGCGTCCTGACTCTGTTTCATTTTCGCTGATTGGTTGTGATGCGCCTAGACCCGTTGCACTTAAGCGTTGTTCGCTGATACCTAAAGTGCTTAGTAATCTCACAACACTGCTAGCGCGCACTGCAGAAAGTTCCCAGTTAGAGAAGAATGTAGTGTTATGAATAGGCGTGTTGTCTGTGTGACCCTCCACCTGTATTTTGCGTTGATTATCTTTAATTAAGGGAACAATTTCGCTGATGATTGCGTTGGCTGCTGTTGATAAATCAGCAGAGCCAGCACTAAATAGCAAGTTATCTTGTATATCAATACGGATACCACGGCTAGTTTGAATCACTTGAATTTTTCCTTCAGCAATCATTGGCGCCAGTTTGTTTGATACTTCAGCACCCGTTTTGGCCATGGAGTCACGTTCTCTGCGCATTTTTTCTGTATATAAATGGCTTAGTGGGAGTGGCTTAATGATAGAACTGGTCTTGGTTTCTGTCACTCCTCGCGCGCCGAGGCCTTTTTCTGTACTTGTCTGGTTGACGCCAGAGCTACCGTTACCGCTAAAAGCTGTGCCGATAGAGTTAGTGAGTTGTTTGTATTTACCTATTTCTACAGAGGAAATGGAGTACATAACAACAAAAAATGCGAATAAAAGCGTGATAAAGTCAGCATAAGAGACTAGCCATCGATCATGGTTGTCTTGATCCTCTTCTACTCTCTTACGGATGAGTTTCGACATAATTTGTATTTAAGTTGATCGGTTGCTAGTGTGGTTTATCTAAGTAACTATCTAAGCGTTCCTCAACGATTCTAGGATGATCGCCATTAGCTATCGATACCCATGCGTTGAGTAACATTTCATGCGTTTTTAATTCTGATTGAATGTGTGCTTTTAATTTGTTTGCAATAGGTAAAAATATCAAATTGGCAAATCCAACTCCATAAATAGTGGCCACAAAAGCAACTGCAATACCGCTACCTAGCTTGCTTGGGTCGGATAAGTTTTCCATCACATGAATTAGGCCCAATACAGCCCCCAGAATTCCTACGGTTGGCGCATAGCCTCCGGCTGCATCCCAAACTTTCGCAGCACTGCGCATTTGAACTTCATGAAAGTAGATATCAATCGCACATATCTCGCGAATTTTTTCTGGTGGCGTACCATCAATCATCAATCGCATGCCTTTGATAATAAATGGATCAGTTTCCCTTTTTAAAAAAGGCTCAAGCATGAAAATACCTTCTTTACGGGCAAAATTGCTCCAGACTAATATGCGTTTGATCAATTCTCTTTTGTCATCAACTGGTTTTTTAAATACTTTTTTTAGCATTTTCAAACCTTGAATGAACGTCTTGGTTGGTGTTTGTACAAGTACTGCACCAAAAGTGCCGAACATTACGATAAGAAAAGCTGCAAACTGCAATAGCGAGCCAACGTTTCCGCCTTCAAGTTTTTGTCCTAATATAATCCCCGCAACAGCAAGGATTAGACCAATTACGCTGCCCCAGTCCATGACTTCTCTCTTAAGTTAGCACGCAGTCTTGCAACTGCCTGGCTATGTAATTGACATACACGGGATTCTGAAACGCTCATTACCGCACCAATTTCTTTTAAGTTTAATTCTTGTTCGTAATATAAACCCAGCAAGATTTTTTCTCGTTCAGGCAGGGAATTAATTGCTGCAATCAAAGCATCTCTGAAGTCGCCAATTAGTAAGCCTTTAATCGGGTCACTATCGTTGTCAGTTTGAAAGCGATCTAAGAAGTGTTCTCCGCTATCAGCTTCATGAAAGTCTTCGTAGTAAACGAGTTGGTGCCCACTACAATCACCTAGCATTTCATGGTAATCAGCGAGTGATAAATTAAGTTTTTTAGCTACATCATTTTCAGTAGGGGGTTGACCTAGTTGTTGCTCCAGTTGGCTAATTGCATGCTCAACATCACGCATGTTCTTACGGATACTACGCGGTAACCAATCCGTACTACGCAACTCATCCAGCATTGAGCCTCTGATTCTTTGTGCGGCATAGGTTTCAAATTGGGCACCATGGGTGTCCTCGTAGCGGTTAACCGCATCTAATAACCCCATCATGCCTGCTTGAATTAAATCATCAAGCTCTACACTTGGAGGGAGCTTGGCTTTTAATTGATAAGCAAGTTTTTTAACTAAGATAGCATGCTGATCCAGCAAAACGTCTTTTTGATCTTTTTTTCCATGCGCTGTGTACATAAATCGTCTTTAGCTTAGTTGTATGATGCCTGCTTATTGTTAAAAATATTATCATGCTTGTAATCTAAGCGTTGCGCAATTTGTTTCAATGCTGTGGATGCTGACGCAAACAGAAATGCATCAATCACAGAGCGGCCTAATTTTGAGGCGCGGTTTAAATGGCTGTCAGTAGGTATCGCCCCAAAAAAATCCAATTCAATTTGCATAAAACGTTTTGCCACCTGCGATATATTACCAAATACTATTTGTGCTTGCGCATCTGTTGAGTCATCTACAATGATACCAAAAGAACGTCTACCTAGTTCATTGCATAGCAGTTTAATCAGTGAGTACGCTTGTGTAATAGATTCTGGCTTACGAGTGAGTTGAATGATAATCTCACTTTCATTCAGTTTGTGCAAAGGTAGTACGTTAGTTTTGGTCAGCATGGTATCTACTAATACCATATCGTATTGCTGAGCTAATTGGTTAAAAAGAAGATTAAGCTGACTGGTTGTATGATTGTTATTTGCACTGTTTAGCAGGTTTTTTTTGCATTAACCTTACACTAGAGAAGCCGTGGCTAGTTAATTTAACTGCTTGCTGCAAGGTATGTTTTTCTAGAATAACATCAAGAAGGGAAGGCGACTGATCTAACTCATAACTGCGCTCAAATGTGCTTTCTGACGCATGCATGACAAGCACTTCGCTACCTTGGCTCACTATAGAAGCTGCAAGGTTTGTAATTAAACGAGGTTGAACTTGAGAGGGCGAAGCAGATAAAACCGACACCACTCTAGGCTTTGGTTTTGCCATGATACGTCTTAATCCTGCAGCTTGATCATTGTGTATGTGATTGCTATTGAAGTTTGACATGATTAAATCTCCGCTAATTGCGAGATGTTGCCTGTGACTCGTGCTTGTCCTGCTACAAATGGCAACTCTTCAGCCAAGAATTGAAATGGACGGTTTGCAGGTGTTTTCAAGTTTAATGCTAAAGAAATCAGCTCAGTTTTGTTGGCTAAATTGATGTCTTCGGGAACACGCTGCCCACTAGTAACATAATATAGTTTTAATTTTTCGCGAATAATTACATCCAGCGCGCTGCCGATTGTGGCAGCTTCATCTAATTTGGTAATGATGCAGCCATCAAGGCCTTTTCCTTTATATGCCATAATTACATCAGTTAATGTTTCACCGGTATTCGTTGCGTTTAAGCAAAGTAGTTTTTTTATGGTTGTCTTGCTGCTGGAAAGCAGGGCAGTTTGCTCTGTTACCATGCGGTCACGCTGACTAACGCCGACCGTGTCTATTAAAATAGTGTGTTTATTTTTCAATTCATTGAGCGCAATTGCGAGATCGGTTTCATCTTTAACTGCATAAACCATTACACCTAAAATCTTGCCATAGATGCGTAGTTGTTCATGACCACCAACCCGATATGCATCCGTTGTAATTAAGCCTAAGTTCTGAGTGCCATGTTTCATCACATAACGAGCTGCAAGTTTTGCTGTCGTCGTCGTTTTACCTACACCAGTAGGGCCAATTAAGGCAAATACTCCGCCTTGGTCCAGTACCTCTGTCTCATTTTCTATTGTCGTTAGATTTTTACCTAGAATATGCTTCACCCAAGCATTTGCTTTTTTGCTATCCAAGTTTGCAGGTAGTTTTTCTGCTAAATATCTTGATAATGCAGGGCTAAAACCAGCGCTTAGTAAAGCTCCAAGCATTTCAGACTTAATTGGTTCACGTTGTTGGATATTACTCCAAGCGATCGTGGCAAGTTGAGATTCAATGACATTACGCATACTGCGCATTTCATTTAACATGAGTGCCATTTGTTTGCTAGTAGCAACGTTGCTTGTGTCGCTAGGATCAGCATCGTGAGTGTGTGTTTGTGTATTTGAGTCTTTTAAGTGGCTATCAATTTTTTTAGCATCAACGCGCTGATGCTCTTCTGCTATTTTTTTGTTCAGTAATGATAATAATGCTGTTGGTTCGTCATCATGTTTAGCTTGATCATAGTTAAACGCATGCACTGCTTTTTCACCGTTCATCATTGCATTCATCTCATCTTCTCTGAAGGCCATAATCTCATTGCCACCGGAAACTGCTCTATTGGAAAGAATGACCGCATCATCACCTAACTCCTTACGGACCATGGTCAGTGCTTCGCGTGAGCTTTTACCGAAAAATCGTTTAATGTTCATGCAGAACCTCCAATAAGGCTAGTGACGCGGATTGTTTTTGAATCAGGTAACTCTTCGTGTGAAAGTACACGTAAGTTAGGTACAGCGCGACGCAGGAATTTAGCAAGTGCAGCTCTGAGAGGTGCAGAAACTAATAGTACTGGGGTTAAGCCCATTTGCTCTTGCTGTCTTGCAGCTTCTTCAGCTTGTCTTGATAGCGTCTCTGCCATGCCAGGTTCCATTGCTGAGCCACCGGTGTTATTTTGCATGGCTTGTAGGAGCAGTCGTTCCAAGTTGTTATCAAGTGACATGACTGTTACTTCGTTGCCTGTAGGGAACAGTTGTTGTACGATTGCACGGCCTAGTTGTACGCGTACTAATGCTGTTAAATCATTTGTATCTTGAGTCTGGCTTGCATGTTCTGAAAGCGTTTCAACAATTGTTCGCATGTCTCTAATATGAACACCCTCTACTAGGAGGTTCTGTAGTACTTTTTGCACAACTGCCAGAGGCATGAGTTTAGGTACTAAATCTTCAACTAGTTTTGGAGACTCTTTGCTAATATGATCCAGTAGCTGCTGTACCTCTTGGCGACCTAATAGCTCTGCTGCATGCATTGAAATAATATGGTTTAAGTGTGTTGCGATAACAGTACCAGCATCCACTACCGTGTACCCCATGCTTTGCGCTTCATCACGGATACCCGCATCAATCCATACCGCTGGCAAACCAAAGGCGGGGTCTGTTGTGATTTGTCCTGCAAGTGGTCCTGTCACCATCCCTGGGTCAATGGCTAAGTACTGACCATAGTTAGATTCTCCAGTCGCAATTTCAACCCCTTTTAAAGTGATTCGATAACCAGATGGTTTCAACTCAAGGTTGTCACGAATGTGAACGGTAGGGGCGAGGAAACCAATCTCGTTAGCAAATTTCTTGCGTAATCCTTTAATTCGTTTAAGTAAATCACCGCCTTGTAATTTATCTACTAATGGAATTAAACGATAACCAACTTCTAATCCCACGGTATCTACAGGTGTCACATCATCCCAGCTAGCTTCTTCTACTTCTAATGGAGTGATTGGTGCCTCTTCAATATCAGGCTCTACTTTGACAACTTTTTGTTGTTCACTTACAAGATAAGCAATACCTGCAAGGAATAGTGCTAATGTAATGAATGCAAAATTAGGCATACCAGGAATAATGCCCATACCACCGACAATCGCAGCTGTCACATAAATCACTCTAGGATTGGAGAATAATTGTGTTGTTAGTTGTCCTCCAATGTCTTCGCTATTGGCAACCCTTGATACAACCACGCCGGCTGCTACAGAAATAACGAGGGAGGGTATTTGAGCAACTAAACCATCACCAATTGCAAGCAGGGTGTAAATTTTGACTGCATCTTCAAATGCCAAGCCATGTTGAATCATGCCAACAATCAACCCACCAACAATATTGATGATTGTGACTAAAATACCTGCAACTGCATCACCACGCACATACTTACTTGCACCATCCATTGCGCCATAAAACTCTGACTCTTGACTGATTTCAGTCCGGCGCTTGCGAGCCTCATCTTCACCAATGAGCCCTGCGTTAAGATCAGCATCAATCGCCATTTGTTTACCTGGCATCGCATCCAACGTAAACCGTGCGCCAACTTCAGCAATACGGCCTGCACCTTTTGTCACAACAGTGAAGTTGATAATGGTCAAGATAATAAATACCACAATACCAACCGTATAGTTACCACCAATTAAAAAGTGGCCAAATGCCTCAATGACTTTACCTGCAGCATCAGGGCCGGTATGGCCCTCTGTGAGTACAACGCGAGTCGATGCCACATTGAGTGATAAGCGAAGCATAGTGGTAACTAACAACACAGTAGGGAATGCTATAAAGTCCAATGCCTTTTTAGTTTGCAATCCAATGAGTAATACCATGATCGACAGTGCAATATTAAAGCTGAATAACACATCCAGTGCGATAGCTGGTAATGGCAGAATCATCATTGATAACAATAAAACAATGATGAGTGGTGCAGCAACCGTGCGGCTGCCTAGATTGGTCATCCATGCTGGTAAGTTAATTGGGTTCATTAGGCAAACGCTCCAGGTTCATTTGACACATCATCTACACTGGGAAGTGGTAGCAGGCTGTGAGGATCCAACTCGTCAGGTACCGGTAACGTGTTTGGCACTTCTGGTTGATGACCGCCATCTTTTTTGAAAATACGCATTTGAAATACGTAAGCCAATACTTCTGCAACCGCAGTATACAAAGCTTCTGGGATTTCATGCTCTAGTTCAGTATGTGCGTATATCGCACGTGCTAGCTTTGGAGATTCTACAATAAGAATTTTGTGCTCATCAGCGATTTCACGTATCTTAAGCGCCACGGCATCTGCACCCTTAGCCACCACGACAGGGGCTTTCATGCCGCCTTCCTTATATTGGATTGCAACAGCATAATGCGTAGGGTTCGTAATCACGACATCCGCATTGGGGATTTCTGACATCATTCTGCGTCTAGACATTTCTCGCTGCTGTTGACGAATTCTCGATTTAATTTCGGGGTTACCGTCAGACTCTTTAGACTCACGCTTTACTTCTTCTTTCGTCATTTTAAGCTTCTCAGCATATTGATATAGCTGAAAAGGCACATCGATGGCTGCGATAAAAACAAGAACGCTTACAATCGCTAAAAAGCTGAACAGTAATAAATCGTTTACCTCAGCAATACTTTGGCTTAAAGGCATTAGTGAAAGTGAAAGAATTGATTCCATGTCATTTACAATCACGACATAAGACACCACACTCACCAAAATAGCTTTTCCAATAGACTTAATGAGCTCAGCTAGTGAGTTTTTAGAGAACATATTACTTAATCCATTGATTGGATTAAGTTTACTAAACTTAGGCGCAAGTGCTTTTTCGCTGAATACCCAGCCACCAATCAGCGCAGGTGATGCTATTGCAACCACAAATAAAATCAATGCTAGTGGTGAGAATGCGATTAATAAGTTATAGATGTTGTCTGATATTTTCATTAAAAGTATCATTGGGTCGTAGGCATAAGCACGCTCCAGCGTTAACCCTGAACTCATCGATAGTTTTAACGCTTCAGCTAGGTCGGCGCCCATCATTAACATCGAAAAGCCAGCTGCCAGTAGCACTGTCACCGTTGCTAGCTCACGAGAGCGCGGAACGTCACCTTCTTCACGCGCTTTTTCTAAACGCTTGGGGGAGGCCTCTTCCGTTTTCTCTAAATCGCTTTCTTCAGCCATAATGCATCCTGGTGCTTAAATAACGTCTTTAAGGTTAGTTTTAAAACTGATTACTTTTCAAGTAATCACATTATTAATTAAATTGGTGTACTTACATCTTGAGAATAAGCAGGTGAAAACCCTGCTTTCTTATTGAGATTAAATTTTTTTGAACGATTGATTGATGTTTTTAATAATTAAAAATTTTTTATCAAAATAATTAAAATTATTTTATGTTTAAAAACAATGGCTTATTTAATTTTTACAAAATAACTCAAATTATTTTGTAAATTACCCTAAAGTTTTCTAAATTGTAGCCGTTAACGACTTATTGGATGAAAGCGTTATTGTATTTACTAATTTGACTTAGTCTTATTAACTATACAATTTAACGGTTTTTATTGTTAAAACTTTAGGATTGTTGATGGATTTTAAACGTTAAGAATTTTTATATCTGTATTTAATTGCGATTTAATTAAGTGCAGTTGCTAGATACAATTTAATATTCACATAGCCGATGTAAGTGTTTGTAAGACAGACACCTACATCGGCTTTTCTTGTTCGCTCACAAAAAAAACCGACTACCGATTCTTGTTAATTGCCTTAAAAAGGGTCAAAGTATAACTAACCATAGCTCGTATACTTTAATCACTGCAATAAACTTAGAATTGGAAATTAAAATGACTGAAATAGAATTGATGTCGGAAATCAGAGATGCCAACCTCAACTATTTAATGTTAGCGCAGCAGCTGATTAGGGCTGACAAAGCTACCGCAATTTTCCGTTTAGGTATTAGTGCTGAAATCGCAGATCTTTTAGAAGGTCTAAGTAATATGCAGTTGGTCAAGTTGAGTAGTGCAAATGTCATGCTGGCTAGGTTTCGCTTTGATGATGGCGCTATTTTAGGTATGCTTACTAATTATACAAAAGATCGATCACAAGCCCATCTACACACTGCAATATTGATGTCTGGTCAAGTTGCTGAAACAATAGCTTAAGTATATTGATTTTAGCGATGAAATTAAGAAGGAAATTATCATGGAAAATAAAAGCTCAGTGACTTCTGTAAAAAGTGTAGTAAATGAATCAGAGCAAATCCAGCTTGCTATCCAGATGATTAAATTAGGGGCGAGATTGCAACTGCTAGAGTCTCAAACTACCCTGTCTCGTGAGCGTTTAATTAAACTCTATAAAGAGCTTAAAGGTGTTTCTCCACCAAAAGGCATGTTGCCATTTTCAACTGATTGGTTTTTGACTTGGCAGCCTAATATCCACTCATCTATTTTTTATAACATTTATAAATTCATGATTGATTACACAGGTGAAACTGGTATTCATGCAATTATTAAAGCCTACAGTCTTTATCTTCAGCAAGTTGAGACGGAAGAGGGTGCTGAACCTGTGTTATCGATGACGCGTGCATGGACGATGGTACGGTTTGTTGAGAGCAAAATGCTCAAGTTGCAAAGCTGTAGCTGTTGTGGCGGCAATTTTATTGTCAATGCGTACGATTTGAATGGTAGTTATGTGTGCAATCTGTGTCACGTTCCCTCAAGAGCTGGAAAAACTAAAAAAGCAAAAGAGCTTACTTACAAAGTTGTAACAATGAGCGCCTAATGGGTGCTTGTAATGTATTGGTATTATGTTAGAGTTTTGATCGCCTGGAATTACATAAAAATATAATAAAAACATCAGTACATGCTCTGCATCACAGGGGAGGTGAGTGTGTACCGAAAATTAAATTGGCATCAAATGCTGCAGTTATTTTTCAATAAAATCAATCTAAAACCAGCGACGCTTGCTGTTTTAATACAAGCTACTGCATTTTTTTTTGTATTTTCATTTGCTTGGATACTTAAGTCGCAATCACTCTACGTGATAAGTGCTTTCCCATTGTGGTTCTTGTCGTTTCTAGTGTTGATGCATGCCGCTATTGCTGTATGGTTTGCTAATATAACCAATATGGCTAAATGGTGGCGTTGGATACACTTTTTCTTCCCGCTAGCCGTTTGGATAATGTCTCAGTGGCATGTGCCCAATACAATCTACTTGATAGGCTTTTTGCTTAGTCTTAGTTTGTACTGGACAACTTTTCGTACGCAAGTTCCATTTTTTCCCTCTACAGCCACCGTTCGTCAACAAGTCTTAACATTGATTCCTCAATATCAACCTATGCGCATCATTGATATAGGTAGTGGTCTAGGAGATATGTCTATGTATATAGCTAAGCTAAGACCTGAATGTTCAGTCGAGGGAATTGAAATAGCACCATTACCTTGGCTAATCAGTATAGTACGTGCAAAACTTAATCGTTCTAAAGTGGATTTTAGGATTGGTGATTACCGATTGTTAAATTTTGCAAACTATGATCTTATTTTTGCCTATTTATCACCTGCTGCAATGTCTGATTTATGGCAAAAAGCACAAGCTCAAATGCGCCCAGGTTGTTTGTTGGTGAGTTACGAATTTAATATAGAAGGCGTAGAGCCAACTCAGATTATTCAGCAAACTGACCGTGAAAAGATGGTATATGTTTGGAAAGTTAAATAAATAGTGAGTCAGTATTTACTATAAATTGTGTTGTTGGATTTTTAGATAAGCATATGATTATTAGATATATATCAATACTTCTAGGCGACTGGTGGGTGATTGTGCTTAGTAAATTAGATGTGCAGTTAGAAAAAATTGCTTTATTCAAGTAATTAAATTACGTTATATTGGCTATTCTATTAGGAATGTTTGAAAATCGTAGTATCTGAACCTGAGGTGCGTAAGTATGTTTGTAATCATTGGTTATGTAGTAGTTTGCGGTACCATTTTTGGGGGCTACGCGCTTGCAGGTGGGCATTTAGGTGGCTTATGGCAGCCATTGGAAGTGCTTATGATTTTTGGCGGTGCAATTGGTGCATTTATCGTGGGTAATGACACTAAAGCCCAGAAGGCCACGCTGAAGGCTTTACCTACAATTTTCAAAGGATCGAAGTTTAACAAAGCACTTTATATGGATTTATTGGCTTTGTTATATGAGATTCTGACTAAAATTCGTAAAGACGGCATGATGTCTATCGAGAATGATGTTGAGAATCCAGAGGCTAGCCCTTTGTTTAGTAAATATCCAGCTTTACAACATGATCATCATTTAATTGAGTTTATTACAGATTATTTACGCTTAATGGTATCCGGCAATATGGATGCATTTCAAGTTGAAAATTTAATGGATAATGAAATTGAAACGCATCATATGGAAGGGCATGTCCCAGCACATTGTATTGCAAAGTTGGGGGATGGTTTGCCAGCCTTTGGTATTGTAGCTGCTGTGATGGGTGTTGTGCATACGATGGAGAACGTAGCTTTGCCTCCTGCTGAGTTGGGTATTCTGATTGCGCACGCTTTGGTAGGTACGTTCTTAGGTATTTTGCTTGCTTATGGTTTCGTTGGACCACTTTCTGGCTTGTTGGAACAGAAACTCGAAGAGAGTACAAAAATGTACCAAACGGTTAAAGTGACACTGCTAGCGAGTCTTAATGGATATGCACCAGCTATCGCCGTAGAGTTTGGACGTAAGGTACTTTATTCAACAGAACGCCCTGGTTTTGCTGAACTTGAAACACATGTTAAACAAGCTAAAGGCAAATAGAGGAAGTTGTTATGGCTGAGGAACTGCGCAAGCCGATTATTGTTAAAAAAATTAAAAAAAGCGGCGGTGGTCATCATGGCGGCGCATGGAAAATTGCATACGCTGACTTTGTGACTGCGATGATGGCGTTCTTCCTACTTATGTGGCTGTTGGGCTCTACATCTAAAGCACAAAAAGAAGGGATTGCTGAATACTTTAAAACGCCATTAAAGGTTGCATTGATGGGTGGGGATTCTGTAGGTGCTAGTGATACCTTAATCAAAGGTGGTGGGGGTAAAGACTTTACTAAGAAGCAAGGACAAGTAAAGCCAGTTGATGGGCCACCAGGTAAGCAAAAAAATGTGGATATTAAAGACGCTAAGGCAGCGCTAGAGAAGGCTGAAGCAGAAAAGCTGGAGCTTTTAAAAGAGAAGTTAGAAAAAACTATTGAAGAAAGTCCGACTTTAAGTAAGTTTAAAAAACAATTATTAATTGATATCACAACAGAAGGTTTAAGAATACAAATAGTTGATGAGCAAAATCGACCTATGTTTGAGTCTGCAAAGGCTGAAATGCAACCCTATGCTAGGCAGATTTTGAAAGAAATTGGACAGATGCTGAATGGTGTTACCAATAAAATTAGCTTATCTGGGCATACGGATGCCGCACCTTACTCTAGTGGTGAAAAAGGTTACAGCAATTGGGAGTTATCATCTGACCGTGCTAACGCATCACGCAGAGAGTTAATTGCTGGTGGGATGGATGAAGCCAAGTTGTTGCGTGTGGTGGGTTTATCCTCAGTTTCTTTATTTGATAAAGATGATCCACTTAATCCTATCAATCGTCGTATCAGCATTATTGTGATGAACAAACAAGCAGAAATGGATGCGATGAAAGATGATGGTGAAGCGACATTAGCATCTGATGCAGATAGTGAAACGGTAGATAATGTACTGAATAAGAATAACTAATGTTATGTGATATTCATTGGTTTTAATTGTAAAGTTAGTAGTAGTTTTTGAAAATAATACTGTGCTTAATTTAGTAGTATCAACGCGTTAGGATCGTTGTTGTATGGAAATAAAAACATTACCAATTGCTGAGTTGCGCAAGCTACTTGCTGCGGTTTCTGACCACGGCAAACAGCATTTAATAGAGGTTGAGGCAGATTTGCTACAAACAACATATCTATTAAGTGAGGCCATTGAGAAGTTAAGCACCAGTTTCACCGCTGTGCATGAGGCTGTCTGCGAGCAGCAGCAAGTTCTTGATGCATTGGTTGCAAAATATGCAATCGAGAAACCTGTGTTAGAAAAGCTAGAAACATTCAAATCTAAAATTGGTGAGGAAGTCAATGTGGCCGTCACCAGTCTTCAGTTCCAAGATCTTACAAGTCAGCTAATAGCAAGAACTATAAAACGAGTAAATGGCTTAAAAGACTTATTACATGAAGTTGAGTCTCATAGTAACGAGATGGATCCCAGTCATGAACACGAAGAAATAGTGAAGTTTTTAGAAGAAATTAGTAATAGTTTGCAGGTAGGTAGCCATGCTTTGTCTGGCGGCTTGCGTCGATCAGTTGGACAGAAAGACATGGCAACTGGTGAAATTGATCTTTTTTAGAGCGCTAAGGCTAAATATATTAGGTTTGCTGCCGTTAGGCAGTGTAGGTTAAGCATAATAGCGCTCTGGTTCTAGTGGTAAGCGTGATTGTTTGTTAACAGTAAAAAGTGAGTAAATAAATGGCAAAAACAATATTAGCAGTAGACGACTCAGGATCTCTGCGCCAAATGGTAGCATTTAGTCTAAAGGCTGCAGGCTATGATGTGGTTCAGGCGGTAGATGGACAAGACGGTCTGAATAAAGCCAAAGAGAAAACTGTGGATCTGGTGTTAACTGATCAAAATATGCCAATTATGGATGGTCTAACATTAATTAAAAACTTACGTGAATTAGGTTCTTATCAAAAAGTGCCAATTTTGATGTTAACGACTGAGTCTAGTGATGAAATGAAAGCAAAAGGTAAGGCTGCCGGTGCTAATGGCTGGCTAGTGAAACCTTTTGATCCGAAACGTTTGATTGAAGTTGTACAAAAAGTGATTGGCTCATAAGGTTTTGTAGTTTTTCGGGCTATTTAGTATCTAGGTGTTAAGTGGTGTGAATTTAAGTTACTTATTGATGAAAAATAATAAGCAATCAATTCTTAAGTGACATCCAAATGAGAGACTCATGTCTAGAAGTGAAAAACGATTAACGCAAAATGAAGTTAGATTGATTTAGATATGATTAAATTTTTTGCTTCTAAATAGAATCACTAAAGGCTTGAATAAAATGTAGCGGCAGTATTAGCGCAAACCATACGTTTTGTATGCTAGCGCACGTAAATAAGATGGAGTGCGGCAATGACAATTGATATGAGTCAGTTTTACGAGGTCTTCTTTGATGAGGCTGAGGAGCTATTAGCTGAGGCTGAGCGTTTGCTCTTAGGTATTAATATTGCGAATCCTGACAATGAGGAATTAAACGCAATTTTCCGTGCGGCACACTCAATTAAAGGTGGCGCGGCTACTTTTGGTTTTATGGATATGACCGAAATTACGCATGTGCTTGAAAATTTGTTAGATAAAATTCGTAAACATGAAATGGCACTCACAGCTGAGCATGTTGATGCATTCCTTGCTGCTAAAGATGTGCTCAAAATGGAGTTGGATGGGCATCGTTTGGCAACAGAGGTAGATGAAGAGCAAGTGGCTGACGTCAAAATGATGTTGAAGCAACTTTCAGAAGCCGGTGCTGTTTCTGCTCCGGTTGTTGCTCCAGTTGCCACTGCTCCAACGCCTCAGCCTGCAGAACCTATCGTTAAAGAATCCATAGAAACTCCAACGCCAGATGGGATGAGTTGCTTCAATATCGTAATGCCTGATATTACAGAAAAAGATGTTGAAAACTTGCAAGAAGAACTGGGCCTCTTAGGTGATGCTACAGTGAGTAAGCAAGCGGATGGGCGTTTTGTTATTAGCTTAACGACTGACTCATCACAAGACGATATTGTTTCTATTTGCT
>Ga0160183_104746_pt1 | contig 24125 bp, 20 predicted proteins | sample met14sb_FD_108562 | JGI IMG/M metagenome (GOLD analysis project Ga0160183, IMG submission 108562) | Synthetic bacterial communities of pure cultures from sediment of Lake Washington, USA, under high oxygen condition - MT... | ecosystem: Engineered > Modeled > Simulated communities (microbial... >...
GCTGACTAGTCGCAAATTACTGACTGACTATGATCAGCTCACGGCTACCTGGAAACGTTTTATGCGCTTATTAGAAAGTGCTGGCGAGTCGTTTGAATATGTCGCTGTGCCAGAGCTACATAAAAACGGGGAACATTACCATATTCATGCTGCGATTAATGGCTTTGCTCGCGTCGAACTGCTGCGTAAATGCTGGCAGATTGCGCTAGGTGGAAAAGGTGACGAAAGGGGAGTAAACGCGCTTGGCAATGTTGATATTAAATCGACAAGGCGTAAGGGTCAGCACAAAAGTAAACAAGCCATAGGCGTTGCAAAATACATCTCTAAGTACATTACCAAAAGCTACATTGAACATCATCAATTCAACCGAAAACGCTACTGGGCGCCACGCTCTATTAAGCTGCCAGAGACTACTGCAGAGTGGATGCAAGCTGAGTATTTAGCTGACGCTGTGCAAGAGCTTTATTCACGGTTTGATACTGTCATTATGGTTGAAGCAGTAAAAGACAGAAGCTTATACATCACAGAAGCAAACGTACCAATGATTTTCATGCGTTATTTACCAAACGAAGAAAAACCTTTACCAACGCCATTTTAGGCATCGGTCGCACGCACCGCGCGCCACGCGTCGGCGTGCCGCACGGAGCGGAGCGACGGTGTCCTTTAGACTAGATATAAAGGACATTTAAGTACATAACTTATGAATAGCCTTTATTATTTAGATAAACTCTGAAGATACTATGTACTATTAGGTTGTAATCTTCATTGAAATTATATGTATCTCTGCTTGGCTCTCTGAATTTAAAGTATATGTGATTGTTGTTTGGATTAATGTTGCCCAATATAGATCTGTTAAAAAGATCTACTATTAACTCATCTGCATTCATATCTTTACAATACTCATTTATTCTTACTTTAGCTTCAGTAACGCTGCAAGAGTAATTTGACGATGTTCTGCAAACCCTTTCAATTGAACCTAACGCACTCATGATCGAAATTATTTGAACGTTGTTATAAAAGCATGAAAGTTCATTTTTAAATTCAGTTACCAATTCATCTGCATACATACCTAATAAATGGTTAGCATCGTGCTTTGATAAGGGTATTCGATATTCATGAGTACTGAGGGGTTTGAATAACAGGATTAAATCTCTAGGACGTAGGAATGTGTGATCAAGTAAATACTTGAAACTTGTTTTTGGAGAGTTAGCTGCTTCTGCGAAAGGTTCTTGTACTAGTGATAGCCATGGGTCACTTTGATCAACGGGTAATCCATTTCTTTCTAGAGCAATTTTTATTCTTTTATTAATAAACTCTCGGATATGAAGGTCAGTTTCTTTATTGTTTTGGTTGTATTCATCTTGATACCAATTGATTAGTGTTGAATAAGATGAAAAGACTTTTCCAGTGTCTGTGGCGCAAGTTGAGATTAGTTTTCCAATATCATCTCTAATGAAAAGAATGGCTTTCGATTTTAAATTATTCTTTGCAAACAATTCGTTATTAATTGTCTTGGTAACTCTAATAAGACTGATTATGGAGTCAATACTGTTTGGATCGTGTGAGTTGAAGGATATATCTAGATCATCAAACAATAAAAAATAAGTATTATCGTTAGCTCGCTCCTCTGGGCTCGTTAAAACTCTGAGTACGACATCTTCTAGATCAGGGAGTAATTTATAGAATGGTGCTTTTTCTCTATGAATGGTGAGCTCTTTTTTAAATTTACCTTTCATGAATCTTTTAAAATATTCAACACTTATTTCAAAGCCATTGGTTTCAACAAGCTCTTTAATCTGATCTCCTTTAATGTTGATATAGCCTGAGTTTTTCCTTAGAAATTGAGAAAGTAAAGAATAGTCTTTGTTGTTTTTTATTGCTTGATTGTCTGCAAATAGCTGTAATATATTTGTCAGTACTATCCATTTATATAGACTGTCTCTTTCAATCGTATTACCGGACTTTTGCCCTATTTGCACAATTTGTTCTAAATTTGCCTCGCCTTGTCTAATAAATTTACAAAATATGTTGGGCTCATCCTTTGAGATTGCACATAAATATTCAGCAAAAGCACTTTTCCCACTACCTTTTCTACCCAGAACAATAAATTTCTCATTATCTAACTCATGAAATAAATTGTGGAAGTCTTCATAAACACTTCTTAGTGATAAGGATGATGTGCTTAAAGCCTCAGCTTCTGCTTCTGCAGCTCCTAAAAATATTAAATTTTTTTTATTCTCGAAACCGAGCTTTTTTGCTAAATCTTTAAGAGCCATACATTACCTCCGCAGTTGTAAGAATTCGAGAACGTCCAATATATAGCTAAGAGTTGATCGCAGCAAATAAATGTTTATATATCTTAGTTACTAGGGTTTATAATCTAAATCTGGCTACTACATGGCTACTAATCGAGAAAATTAGACAAAGAAAAACGCCCCATTCTTTCGAATGAGGCGTCCTTATTGGTGGTGAAAGAGGGACTTGAACCCTCGACCCCAGGATTATGAATCCTGTGCTCTAACCAGCTGAGCTACATCACCTTTTAAATCGGTTGCTAAAAACTTAGCAAGGGCGCAATTCTAGTGTTTTAGTCGTGAATTGTCAAAAAAAGTTTGGTAAAAAATGCGGTTATTTTCATTAAATCGCACATTTTTTTTAAGCGTTACCAAACTGGGTGTTTAAAGTCTTATAAAGCTATGATTTTTGCATCAAAGTGGTATTCACTAGTTAGGCTTAGACGTTAAATCTAAAGTGCATTACATCGCCATCTTGCACAATGTATTCTTTGCCTTCTAAGCGCATCTTTCCAGCTTCTTTTGAACCTTGCTCGCCTTTGTTTTTTACATATTCATCATAGGCAATCACTTCTGCACGAATAAAACCACGCTCAAAGTCTGTATGAATCACGCCGGCCGCTTGTGGTGCCGTAGCGCCTTTTTTAACGGTCCAAGCACGCACTTCTTGCACGCCAGCGGTGAAGTAGGTTTGTAGGCCTAGTAAATCATACGCTGCGCGGATGACACGGTTTAAGCCTGGTTCATCTTGGCCTAGCTCAGCTAAAAACACAGCTTTATCTTCATCATCTAGTTCTGAAATTTCACCTTCGATTTTTGCGCAAATGCAAACCACTGGAGCGCCTTCAGTTTTACCTAGTGCTACTACTTTGTCTAAGTATGGATTATTTTCAAAGCCTTTTTCATCCACGTTGGCAATGTACATCACAGGTTTCACTGTAATCAGGCATAGTGGTTTGATGATATTGAGTTCATCAGCATCTAGGCCAAGTGTGCGCACTGGCGCGCCTGTATCTAAATGTTTTTGGATTCTTTCGCAAAGGCCTGCAAGTGCAATAGCGTCTTTATCGCCGGATTTAGCTTTTTTGCTTTCGCGTTGTAGTGTTTTTTCAACTGTTTCCATATCAGCTAGCGCAAGTTCGGTGTTAATCACTTCAATATCTGAAAGTGGGTCTACTTTGCCAGCCACGTGCACAACGTTGCCATCGTCAAAGCAGCGTACTACGTGAGAAATCGCATCCGTTTCACGAATGTTAGCTAGAAACTTGTTACCTAAACCTTCACCTTTTGATGCGCCAGCCACTAGGCCAGCAATATCAACAAACTCTACAATAGCTGGTTGTACACGTTGTGGTTTTACAATATCAATCAACGGTTGCATGCGTGTATCTGGTACCTCAACAATGCCTACGTTTGGTTCAATCGTGCAGAATGGGTAATTTTCAGCAGCAATTCCTGCTTTGGTAATTGCATTAAATAAAGTTGATTTTCCTACGTTAGGTAGGCCCACGATTCCACATTTCATATTTTCCCAATCATCTTTAACGCAATCATTGCGTTATGTTCGTCTTCATTGATTCCCCATACTATTAGTGCTGTTTTCATCTTTTCATCCTAAACGTTTTATTTTTGCGTTGAATCTGAATGGAAAACAGCCTCTTAATGTACGGTTATTTATTTCTTTGTATGCAATTTTAACATGGCACTATCAAATTCGCCTGCGAGCAATAAATCTACTAATTTAGTGCTATCAATAATGTTATCTTCAATCGCGGCTTGTTCATCTTTGGTAGGTGCTTTGAGCACAAAGTTAACTACTTCAGTTTTTGATCCGGGGTGGCCAATACCCACTCGCATGCGCCAGTAGTCTGGCGTACCTAGTGCGGCATGAATATCACGCAAGCCATTATGGCCACCATGCCCACCGCCAAATTTCATTTTAGTGCTACCAGCAGGTAGGTCTAGCTCATCATGAATCACCAAGATTTCTTTGGGCGATATTTTGTAGTAGTTGGCTAAGGCTGCAACAGCTTTGCCACTTGCGTTCATAAAGGTGGTTGGTTTAATCAACCAAGTGTCTGAGGTTGGGTTTAATTTACCTGTAAATCCAAAAAACTTAGCATCAATTGCCAACTTGCTATTAGTGGCCGCAGCAAGTTGATCTATCCACCAAAAACCTGCGTTATGGCGCGTGGCTGCATATTTTTCGCCAGGGTTGCCTAAGCCTACAAATAATTTAATTCCGCTCATGTTGTCACTTTAGTTAATATATTTTTTGAGTGCACACGTTTCAACTAACACCTAAAAAAAACGCGCACTTTAGTCAAAAAGTGCGCGCTATTTAACTAGCTTACGTAATTAATACTTAAGCCGCTGGAGTTTCAGCTGCTGCATCAGCAACGCTACCGCGTGTTTTAGCGATAGAAGCAACTGCTGCGTCATCACCGTGCGCCAATTGTACAAATTCAACACCTTTTGGTAGTTTGATTTGTGACAAGTGGATTGAGTGACCAATTTCCAATGATGCAACGTCAACTTCGATAAACTCTGGCAAGTCTTTTGCCAAGCAGCTTACGTCAGCTTCTGTTAGTACGTGAGCAACAATACCACCACCTAATTTAACTCCAGGCGCGACATCAGCGTTGATGAAGTGGAATGGCACTTTAACGTGGATTTTTTCAGTTGCGCTAACGCGTTGAAAGTCAACGTGTTGAATAGTGTTACGCACTGGGTGCATTTGGAAGTCGCGTAATAATACGCTTTCTTTTTTACCATCAAGAATCAGCGTTAATACTGAAGCGTGGAAAGCTTCGTGACGGAATTGTAAGAACAATTCTTTAGCGTTGATTTCTAGCGGGAATGCTTCTTTACCACCACCATATACTACACCAGGCACAGAGCCAGCATGACGTAGGCGGCGGCTCGCACCCGTACCTTTAGCGTCACGTTTTACTGCATTGATTTCAATAGCCATTTTACTACTCCTAAATTTACTGCTTTACTACAATGAATCTGCCTTCCGCGACCAGAAGGCAGGGTGAAAAACTTTAGTCCATAAATAATGAGCTGACAGAATCTTCACAGCTAATTCTGCGAATGGTTTCTGCTAGCAATGCTGCTGCGCTCAATTGACGGATTTTTTTACAGTTTGCTGAGTCATCTTGCAACTGAATTGTGTTCGTAACGACTAGTTCATCAAGCTCAGAGTTCATGATGCGCTCTGCAGCGCCACCTGACAATACGGGGTGAGTTGCATAAGCGACTACTTTTACTGCGCCATGTTTTTTTAATGCTGCCGCTGCTTCACATAGTGTGTTTGCAGTGTCTACCATGTCATCCATAATGACACAGGTGCGGCCAGCAACATCACCAATGATATTCATGACTTTAGCTACGTTTGGTTTTGGACGACGTTTATCAATAATCGCAAGATCAGAGCTGAGTTGTTTCGCACATGCACGCGCACGCACTACACCGCCAACATCAGGAGAAACCACCACAAGATTTTCATGTTTTTGTTCTAGCAAGTCTGCCAATAAAATTGGAGTTGCATAGATGTTATCCACTGGGATATCAAAGAAACCTTGAATTTGATCTGAGTGCAAATCCATCGTTAATACACGATTAACACCAACGCCAGTGAGCATGTTAGCCACTACTTTAGCGGTAATGGCAACACGTGCTGAACGTGGGCGACGATCTTGGCGTGAGTAACCAAAGTATGGGATAGCAGCAGTAATGCGGCCAGCAGATGAGCGACGAAGCGCATCCACCATGACCATTACTTCCATTAGGCTATCGTTGGTAGGGTGGCTGGTGGATTGCAAAACAAACACATCACGACCACGCACGTTTTCAAGTAATTCAACCATGACTTCGCCATCGCTAAATTTACCTACATGCGCTTGACCAAGTTCAATACCTAAGTGTTTTGCAACTTGCTGCGCGAGCACTGGGTTGGCGTTGCCAGTAAAGACCATCATGTTGCCGTTAGACGCCATTCGATTTCCTATCGTGCCGGCTCATCAAGATTGACCAGCTAACTAATAAAAAAAACTCACTAAAAAATAAAAGCGTGTAAATCAAATAATCTACACGCTTCTACAAAATTTGGCTGAGGAGGAAGGATTCGAACCTTCGCATGCCGGAATCAAAATCCGGTGCCTTAACCAGCTTGGCGACTCCCCAATATATAATCAGCTATTTACTTAATAAAAGGGTGCTGATTCAACCCTTTTGCAACAAACCCAAAATACTCTTTCGGTTTTTGTTGGTAAATACTATTTGCAACTTCCTGATCAGCCACTTCTAAAAAGACCGAAGCACCTGAGCCGCTCATTCTAGCATCTCCGTACTGTTTTAGCCAGTCCAAGCATGCTTTTACTTCAGGATAAATACTACAAACTACTTTTTCCAGTTGATTTGTAAACCCATCGCGGATGTTTCCTAACGCTAAGTTTTCAGTGCTTAATTTCGCTATCTCGGAAAAGGCGGCTATTTTCTTAGGAATCGTATTCTTTGTCAATTGATTATTAGAAAATATTTGTGCTGTTGATACGTGAACGTTTGGAGTTAACACTACATAATAGGCATCATGTAAGGTAATCGCTTGTAATTGCTCGCCAATTCCTTCAGCCCAAGCATTGCTGCCGTAGATGAAAAACGGTACGTCCGCACCTAGTTGCAATCCGAGTGCTAATAATTCCTCTCTTGGTAGGTCTAGTTGCCAGCGTTGATTGAGTGCGAGTAAGACGGTTGCAGCATCTGAGCTGCCACCGCCAAGTCCACCACCCATCGGAATTTTTTTATCCACTAAAATTTCTGCGCCAAGTTGGCAGCCTGTGTGTCTCTGAAGCAGTTGGGCTGCACGTACACATAAATCATTTTCTTCTGGAACACCTGCAATCTCATTCACACGTTTAATTGCGCTGGTGTTGGTGGTTTTTAGATAAATGGTGTCGTAGTAGTCAAGTAATCTAAAGACCGTTTGTAATAAGTGATACCCATCTTCACGTTGCCCAGTGATGTGTAGGAATAAATTGATTTTGGCGGGTGCTAAAAAAGCTTCGAAGTCATGCATAGCTTGCTAAGTTAGTTCTATTAAGTGTTTGTCAGTGTTGATTGAGTGAATCTCTAGCGCTGAATGTTATCCCAATTTTCCACCAATAGTTTAAGGTTAACTTTGTCACTTTTGAGAAAGATTTTGCCTGGTACCCAGTATCCATTTAGTTCCGCGTAGTTTGAGAACTCAATTTTCCAGCCATCTTGACTAAGTGTAGTTAGTAAGCCTTGTTCATTCCATGTGCTTGCTAAAACAGGCCCTCTTGTTGGGCGACCTAGCGACCAGTCGGCAAGGCCGGTCAATGGGAGTGACCAGCCAAGCGTATTGTGCGTCAGTGTTTCTGCGTTTGCAGCAGAAACAGCTTTGCCATTTGCATCGGTAAGTGTGATTTGGTTGTTGGATTTTGTAATTTGCGCGACTTGGCTACCAAGTGGTGAGAATAATGCAATATTGTCATCACCCAATGAATGGAGCCACTTTAAGCCACCTGAAAACCCTTTGCTGTCGGTTTGTACGCCGATTCTGCCTTGAAGCGTGAATTGCCGTATTTCTGCATTGGTTTGCAAATGTTTTTGATGGCGGAACGTTGAGTCAGCGCTCATCTGCACTTGATTGGGCGTGATTGCACAAGCTGTCAATAAAGTGACCAAGCTTAAGGTTAGAAAACGACGCGTCAATTGTATTGATCTGACTAAAATAGATTGAGTGCTGTTGAGTATGGTTGCTAAAACACTCAAGATTTAAATTTATTTGCAGTGATTAACAGGATTTCATTCTCAGGATCTGCAGTCAACGCATCATTCCATATTTTTTTAGCTTTTTCATACTCGCCTTTTTGCCAGAGAACTTCCCCTAGATGTGCTGCAATTTCAGGGTCTGGATTAATATTGAATGCTTGTTCTAGATATTGAATTGCTTTATCTAAGTTGCCTTTGCGGTAATGTGCCCAACCCAAGCTATCTAGCATGTAATGGTCGTTAGGGGATAGTGTTAATGCCTTTTCAATGAGGCTGATAGCTTCTTTAAGTCTGATGTTGCGATCAGCAAATGAGTAGCCAAGTGCATTGTACGCAGCAGCAAAGTCTGGTTTTTCAGCAATTGCTCTGCGTAACTCTAGCTCCATGAGGTCAAACTTTCCTACTCGCTCTGCAGCAAGTGCGTAGTCGTAAACGAGCTCTGGAGTGTTCGGCAGATTTTTTACGGCCTTATTTAGTAGTTCAAAAGCATCTTGATGGCGCTTTTCTTTGGAGAGCAAAGCTGCTTGCGCTTTAATGACTAGGATTTGTTGTTCAACATTTAAGTCTTCTAAATTGTCCAGTAATTCTATGGCTTTGTCAGTTGACTGTGTGCGAGCAATCACATTGGCTAAGTTAAATTGTGCCTCAAGGTGGCGTGGTCCTGCCGGAACTTTGTTGTACCAAGACATTGCGGCGACATCATGCTTTTGTTTTTCAGCAGTTTGACCAAGGTACAGATAAATTTGGTCTGTATCTTTGAAGTTATTGTCAATTGCTTGTTTGAAGTACTTCTCAGCTTCGTTGTAGTCATTTGCTTGGAATGAAAGTAATCCAATAATGGCATAAATTTCGGCAGTGTTGTTCTCTTGAGAGTTTTTAGCATGGTCGAGTATGGCTGGGAACTCAGCTTTTGCAGCAGCGTATTGTTTCTGATTAACTAAAATTTTTGCTAGATTGATGCGAATCTCATTTGCATCAGGTTGTACTTTTAAATATTCATAGTAAAAAGCAATCGCTTTGTTTGGTGATTGACGAAAGAGAACTTGGCCTTTCAGTAACGCTGCGATTACCCAGTTAGGGCGAATATCTTCTGCTTTTGAGAGCGCATTAAGCGCTACCGTATCTTGGTTAGCAATGTATGCTGCCTGTGCAACTGCGAAATTAGCTTCGGCTAGGGTAGGGTAGGGTTTGGCTAGAGATTGCACTAGTTTTAATACAGCATTTTTGTCAGGGCTTCTATTAAGTAGTGAGTTAATAAATAAAAAACCACCAGCTCTAGACTCTTCTTTTACTAATAATTGTGCTAGGTAAGGTTCTGCTTCATTTAGTCTACCGGTTGCAATCAGCATTTCTGTCATTGCTTGCTGAGCTTCTGTTGAAGTTGGATCTAGTTCTGCCCATAATTTGACGGCTGGAACTGTTAAATTTGGAATATTTGCATAGGCTGCAATTTTTGCTGCACGCTCGGCTAAGCGAGGATCTTGTTCTGCACGAGCTAAATCGTAAAAAATAGCGCCTGCTGTACCAATTTCGCCACGCTGCCCTGCAACTTCACCAACTAGGTATTTATAAACAAATTCCGCAGTCAGTGTTTTCTCATGAGGTGAAGCTGGCTCATTAGCACTTGCTAATGTATCTGAATGATAACGGTTTGGATGATTGCTTGCGCAACTAGCCAGACCTAGCATTAGCATGCATAAGGCAACGTTCACCGCGGTTGTAATTGGGGCGGCTTTTTTAAGCGGTGTGTTCAAATCTAGTTTTTTTGTCATCAGGGTATGTGAAACCATTTTATAAAGTTGATTGTTTACGCTATATAGTAAATTACGCGTTTATAGTTTGCATTAGTTTTAATGGGTTTAAACTAAATATTTACCCAGAATTACTTTTATATTTGCGATGCATCACTGAATGTGTCTATCTAATCATTAGGTTAACACTGTATCATGCCTCGTTGCTTCTTAGTCCGTGACAGCGGCTGCAAGTTCCGACATAATTATAGATTGACTATAGCGCAAGTGAAATGAACTGTCGCCTGTAGATTTGAATCTATAGATTTGTTTTATCTGGGTCAGGCTTTTTATAATATTTTTATAAAATTGGTAATAACCGTCTGTATTTAAACGAATGTTTTAATTGAGTACCTATGAATAATTTTACAGTTGAGGCAATTGAGCTTACGCGGCTTTACGGAGGTCGCGAAGCAGTAAGTAATGTTAATTTCACCTTAAGTAAAGGCGAGGTTTTGGGGTTTCTAGGCCCTAACGGAGCTGGTAAATCTACCACCATGAAAATGCTCACTGGCAATTTGGCGCCGAGCCATGGCAGTGTCAAGATTTGTGGTATCGATATGATAGAAAACCCAAAAGAGGCCAAGGCGCTGATTGGGTACCTGCCAGAAATGCGTCCTTTATATAAAGAGTTGACTGTAGATGAGTATTTGACGATGGCAGCCAGACTGCATCGTGTGAGTGCTAAGCACATTAAAAAAGCAGTCGAAAATGCTAAAGAGCGTTGTGGTTTAACGCATATGAGCAAACGATTGATTGAAAACTTATCAAACGGTTATCAACAACGTGTTGGTATTGCACAAGCGATTATTCATAGCCCAATGGTGGTGATTCTTGATGAACCAACTGTGGGCCTAGATCCAATTCAGATTCGTGATATTCGTACATTAATTCGTGAAGTTGGCACGGATCATAGCGTGATTATCTCTACACACATTCTGCCTGAGGTAGAAATGGTGTGTGATCAGGTACAAATTATCGACAAAGGCAAGCTTGTTTTTAATGGTTCGATTGATGTGCTTAAACGTCAACGTGTTGGTAATAAACTACTTATCGGTTTACGTAACCCACCAGCGATTGAAGAAATTCTCAGAATATCTGGTGTTTCAGAGGCTGAAAGCTTAGCTAATGGCTTGATTCGTGTGCGTTATGCAGAAAATGCAGAACCAGCAGAGGCGATTGTGCAGGCAGCTGTTCAGCAAGGTTGGGGTTTGCATCAAATTGCACCAGACCAAACCAGTTTGGAAGACGTGTTTATGCAACTGACTTATCAAGAGCAAGTTGCTGTTTAGTTTGGTTCAGTTGAGTCACTTTTCAGTATAACAATCGGTTATTTAAGGTTTTATTTATGATTATTAATGTCGCAAGAAAAGAACTTAAAAGTGTATTTGCCTCGCCGATGGGGTGGGTGATTTTGTCGTTGTTAATGTTCGCATTTGGTACGCAATACCTGAATGCAGTGAATGACTATTTTGCCGTAATGTCAGGAGCGATGCGTCCAGCTGAGCGTACTGGTGTTACCCAGTTTGTGGGTCAGTCTGTTTATGGCTTAGCTTCATTTATTATGTTGTTCGCGGTGCCGTTATTGTCGATGAGACTTATTTCTGAAGAGCGCCGTAGCCAAACGCTTCCGTTCTTATTCAGTGCGCCTATTTCATTGACTGAAATTGTGGTGGGTAAGTTTGTTGGTCTAGTGGCATTCTTGAGTATCTTGATTTTGTTTATTGGTGCAATGCTGTCGACGCTTAATATTTGGGCTGATATTGATTTTGGCTTTTTATTTACTAACTCGCTTGGTTTGTTGCTAATGGTGGCGGGCTTCTCTGCTTTAGGTATTTACTTTTCTAGCTTAACGCAACAGCCTGTTATTGCTGCCATTTTAACGTTCATCGCACTATTTGCATTGATGATGTTAGACCGCTTTTTTGGGGATGACCCAACCAACGTTTTAGGTAGCTTATCACTCACACGTCACTTTCAGTCATTTGCTAGCGGTTTGATAGATAGTGCAGATATCGTCTATTTTATTTTATTCGCAGTGACATTTTTAACCTTAACAGTGCGTCGCTTAGATGCTGACCGCTTACGTGGTTAATTGGAATTTTTGATATGAACATTAATCGTAAATTACGTTTTCAGCTATTAGTACAAAATTGGTTTTTTGTCGTATTGTTTTTAATGCTTGTTGTGTTGCTAGGCTATTTTGCTAGCGAGTATCGCGTAGCAAAAGATATTACACAAGCGAATCGCAATATTTTGACGCAGGGCAGTGTGAACGTGCTCAAGCAGATGAAAGCACCAGTTAATATTACTGTGTACGCGACTAAAGATGACGCCTCAAGCGGTGATGTGTTCCGTAAAGGGATTGTGGACTTTGTGGCGCGCTACCAACGTGATAAAAAAGATATTAGACTCAAATTTATTAACCCTTCTGAAGAGCCAAAACTAGCACAAGATGCTGGTGTAAAAGTGGATGGTGAAGTGGTGGTCGAGTATCAAAAGCGCGTTGAACATATTACACCACCATTTGCAGAGCAAGAGTTTACTAACTTGTTAGTCAGACTATCTCGTACTAATCAGCAAGCTGTTATGTATTTAGATGGTCATGGTGAGCGCAACTTGATTGGTGTTAAGAATCATGATTTAGGCGAGTTTGGTAAACAGTTAGAAACCAAAGGGTTTAAATTTGCTAACCCAGATTTAACGATTGCACAGGCTGTACCTAGTAATGGTGCGATGTTAGTAGTAGCAAGCCCACAAGTCGATATCAGTGAGATTGAGGCGCAAAAAATTAAAGCTTATCTTGAAGCTGGTGGTAATTTGCTTTGGTTGCTAGATGATAATGACTTTAAAGGTATGCAGAACATTGCTGACTACTTAGGTCTGCAAGTATCCCCTGGTGTCGTGTTAGATATGGCCTCTGCTCAGTATGGTGCAGATGCGCGCGTTGCGTTTGCGAGTTTATATGGTGAGCATCCAATTACGACTAACTTTATGTTGCGTACTTTGTTCCCAGAGTCTCATGAAGTGAGCGCGGTAGGTACTGATGAAAACGGATGGAAAGTAAGCAAGTTAGTTGAAGTGGCGCCTAACGGCTGGTTGTCCTCTGCGAAGTTGGCAAAAGGTGCAAAACCTGTTTTTAATGAAAAGACAGATAAGCGTGGCCCAATCAATATTGGTGTTGCACTAGAGCGTATCTATGGCAAAAAAGGTCAGCGTGTAGTGGTGATGGGCAATGCTAACTTCTTATCTAACACCTTCATTACTAATGGCGGCAATTTGGATTTAGGCGTGAATATCGTTAACTGGTTAGCAGGTGATGACAACCTGATTACGATACAGCCGATGCCTTTGAAAGACATCAATGTTTCAATTCCCGATACTGATCAAGGTCGTTTAGTTGCTTGGACTGTATTCCATAGCTTCCAATATTTTATTCCGCTTGGATTCATGATTGCAGGATTATATTTCTGGTGGAAGCGCAGAAGGGCTTAGTAATAGAGAGCTTTAATCTAGTGTTGTAATAAGTGGTTGAGGGAGTGGCATGAAAAAACGTTGGTTATTAAATCTAATTTTACTTGCGGTGGTGGCGAGCCTAGTAACATTTTTGTATGTTCGTCCTAAAACAGAGGCCAATAAAGGGGCTGAGTACGAAGTTTCAACGTACAAACTGGCTGAGTTTAATGCCATTGCGATTGAGTTTCCAGCTAAGGCTGCTGTCACTTTTGAAAAAATAGATGGATACTGGCGTTTGACTGCACCCTATAAAACACGTGCTGACCAGTTGTCTGTGCAGCGTATTCTGGCCATTATTGCGGCTAAAAGTCGTGAAAAAATTGTTTCAGATGATATGGCTAAGTTTGGATTGGTGAACCCTGCACTTAAATTAAAGTTATTTAGAGATGCAAATAGTGCTGAAGAGTTTTTATTTGGTACTTATAACCCACTTACTGACGAGCAATATATTCTGCATAAGAATACGGTTTACTTAGTATCCAACACTTATGCTGAGGCAGCTTCTACTCAGGTGATTGAAATGGTGGATAAAGCGCCATTAAAACCTACAGAGAAAGTGGCAGGTTTTGATTTTAGCCGACTTGAACAATGGGAAGCCTCTAGGCTAAATGTAGATTTGGTGGACGGTCAGTGGAAAGTTTCTATTAAAGAAGCTAAGCCATTACAAAATGAAATGAACGAGTGGGTAGATTACTCATGGATACACACGCTAGCTAAATCCGTTGAGTTATATACTCCTGACCGTAAAACCGTTTATCCTTCATTTGAAATCAAATTGGCAGATGGCAGTAAAGTGCATTTTGATAAGATTCAAGAGTCGCCAGATTTGCTTTTGGGGCGCCCGGATGAAGGCATCATGTATACATTCCCATCTGACTCGGGTTTTGTGATGTTAAACCCGCCAATTAATGTACCAAGTAAGTAATGTGTTATTCATTCACTTAACTTTTCTCATTTAAAAAATCCCTCACTGTACTGTCGTATCGTGAGGGATTTTTTCTAGGAAATTACAGTTATGCCAGAGTTACCAGAAGTTGAGACGACAAGGCTGGGATTGCTGTCGCTTTTAGATCAGGCTGTAGCCTCGATTGTGATTCGCAATCCATCGCTACGCTGGCCTATTCCAGCAAACCTACCAGAGTTGTTGCATGGGAAAACCTTACGCGCGTTAACGCGCCGAGCTAAGTATATTCTTGCACATTTTGATCATGGTGTTCTATTACTGCATTTAGGTATGTCTGGACGTATTTGTTTACTGGCCAATAACGAGCCAGCGCAAAAGCATGATCACTTTGATATTGCATTTAATGATGGGCAAGTGCTACGCCTACGTGACCCTAGGCGATTTGGTGCGGTGCTATGGGCTGGTGAGCAATATGAGCAACATAAGCTACTCAGTGTATTAGGCCCTGAGCCTTTGGATGATGTGTTTACAGGTAAGTATTTGCAGCAACACATGCACACACGCACGGCAGCCATTAAAACTACGATAATGGACAGCCATTTGGTGGTAGGGGTAGGTAATATTTACGCAAGCGAGTCTTTATTCCGTGCAGGGATTGATCCTGCAACACCTGCGAATAGGCTAAGTTTGAAGCAATGTGAAAAACTCGTGAGTGAAATAAAGGCGACATTAAGCGATGCGCTTAAAGTCGGCGGTAGCAGCTTGCGGGACTTTTTTGGCACTGATGGCAACCCAGGATATTTTCAGCAACAGTATTTTGTTTACGGTAGAACTGATGAGCCATGCAGAGTATGCGGCAAGCCAATTTTAAATATTCGCCAAGGGCAGCGCTCCACGTTTTATTGTGGAGTTTGCCAAAAGCGCTGAGGTATCATTAGATTTATAAAAACGGGTCAGCGTTGATGTGACCTTGCCGCATGCTCATGTAAATATCCAGCTGGTTTTTCTGGGCTGCCACCGATTTTCTGAGGAAGTAGTGAGCCTAGGATCATCGCAATAATACTTACTCCCAAGCCGATGAGTTGCGGTGGAATTAAGCATTCTTCACCTACTAAGACTTCAATCAATACCCAAGTACTAATACCCCCAATGATGGCAGCTAGTGCGCCTTGTGAGGTGGATTTTTTCCAGAATGCGCCGAACACGAGTGGCACAAATGCCCCAGCCAACGTAATTTTGTAAGCGGACTCTACCATCCCAAAGATTGAACGTTCAGAATTGAGGGCGTAGATTAACACGCATAAACCAAAGCTTAATAGGCAAATACGCATGACTTTAAGAAAGCCTCTGTCACTTAAATTGGGCATGTAACCTTTGACGATATTTTCTGCGAAGGATACTGATGGTGCTAATAGTGTTGCTGATGAACAACTCATAATGGCAGAAAGTACCGCACCAAAGAAAATGACTTGTGCAAATAGCGGCGTGTGTTCTAACACTAAATAAGGGAGCACGCGCTGAGAGTCTTCTACGACCAGCGCACCAAAGTGTGCTGGATCAATTAACGTGGCTGCATAAGCAATGAACATTGGTACAAAGGTAAAGCAGAAGTAGACCGTAGCGCCTAGAAGAGAGCCCCATAATGCGATGTTTGCACTTTTTGCAGAAGTAATACGTTGGAATACATCTTGTTGAGGAATAGAGCCTAGCATCATGGTCAGCCAGCCACCAAGAAATGTCATCCACACCCAAATATCTGCACCTTTGGGGAAAAAGTCTAGTTTCCCCGCTGCACGTGCGTGTTCTACCACTGGTGCAACACCGCCTGTCATGCCAGAAACGATACTACCTATATAAAGCAGCCCGCCAATCACTACAATCATTTGTACAAAGTCTAGCACTGCTACTGATAGCATACCGCCGAATGTTGTATAGGTGAGGACGATAGCTGTGCCTAATATCATCCCAGTTTCTTCACTTACCGCACCATCGGTAATGATATTAAAAATAAGGCCTAGTGCTTTGATTTGTGCAGCCACCCAGCCTAAATATGAAATGACAATGGCAATGGTTGTTAGTACTTCAACTGAGCGGTTGTAACGCATGCGGTAAAAATCACCGAGGGTGATAATGTTGAGTTTATAAAGCTGGGTAGAAAAGAAAAAGCCTGCAATCACTAGGCACATGCTGGAGCCGAAAGGGTCTGCAGCAACACCGTTTAAACCGTCTGTGACAAAGGTAGCAGATACGCCGAATATTGCCTCAGCACCAAACCATGTGGCAAATACAGTCGCCATAACAACGGGTAGTGGCAGATGGCGCCCCGCAACTGCGTAGTCTTTAGTGTTTTTTACACGTGTGGCGGCAACTAATCCTATCGTAATCGAGATCAATAAGTAGAAGACGACAAACCAAATCAGCATAGCAGGATCCTACAGTTTAATATTTATGTGTCTAAAATTGAGGAGCGGTTAAGTAAATAGGTGCGTATCTTTAAAACCTTAAGTCCTTACATTTAAAATGACTCAGGGTTAGTGAATAAAGTAAGTGCCTGCAATTAATAAGACCTCTACAAGCGCCAAAGCTACAATAGCAATCACTAGCCGCTTTTGCCATGTTGCTTGTTGTTGCTGTGCTTTGATCAGTTGTTCTATCGATGTTCGCAATGGTACTTCTTGCTCAGCTTGGTTGGTTTGCATTAAAAACTGATGCGCTAGTCTAGGCATTTGCGGCATCGTCTTAATGATGTGTGGCAGTTCATTTTTAAAGTTTTTGAACATAGAGCGCCATCCAATTTGCTCATTCATCCAACGGGTTAAAAAGGGCTGTGCACTTTTCCATAGATCTAAATTAGGGTCTAGTTCTCTTCCTAAGCCTTCGATATTGAGGAGGGTCTTTTGCAACATAATCAGCTGCGGTTGAATGATGACACCAAAGCGACGTGCCATTTGAAATAAGCTCAGTAGCGTACGTGCAAAAGAAATGTCTTTTAGTGGTTTGTTGAAGATGGGTTCACAGATCGCTCGGACTGCGGTTTCTAGCTCTTCACGCTTGGTGTCTGCTGGCACCCAGCCAGAGTCAATATGAGCCTGCGCAACATCACGATAATCTCGGTTAAAAAAGGCTAAGAAATTGCGTGCAAGGTAATATTTATCTACATCATTGAGCGATCCCATAATGCCAAAATCAAGCGCGATGTATTTGCCATCATCTGCGACCTGTATGTTGCCTGGGTGCATATCCGCATGAAAAAAACCATCGCGAAACACTTGCGTGAAAAATATTTCAACTCCATCTCTCGCTAGTTTCGAAATATCAATTCCTTTTGCAATTAACTGGTCGCGCTGGCTAATTTGCGTGCCATGCATACGTTGCATGACCATCACCTCTTTACGGCACCAATCCCAATGCACATCTGGCACAATTAATGTGGATTTATCTGCAAAGTTACGACCAAGCAGGCTACAGTTTGCTGCCTCAAGTGTTAAATCTAATTCACTTTCGGTATGTCTTGCAAACTCTGCAACAATTTCGCGAGGCTTTAGTCGTCTAAACTCAGATGAGATACTTTGTAACAACAAAGCCACGGTATCCATGAGCAGTAGGTCGTGCGCGATGGTTTTCTCAATATTTGGCCTTAATACTTTGACGGCAACTGGTTCACCATGTGGTAAGTGAGCAAAGTGCACTTGCGCCACTGATGCGCTTGCAACAGGAGTTTCATCAAACTGTGAAAAACGCTGTGCTAAAGGCTCATTAAACGCTTGTGTAATGATGGCTTCTACTTCTGCAAAACTAAATGGTGGAACTTGGTCTTGTAGTTTTGCTAACTCATCAGCAATGTCTGCGGGAATTAAATCGCGGCGAGTCGATAGCATTTGCCCAAATTTAACAAAAATAGGGCCTAGTGTTTCTAAGGCCAATCTAAGGCGAGCGCCGCGCGGGGTTTTTGTATTTCGCCAAAACAATAAGATGCCGATGACGGATTGCAGAAGTTTTAGTTTGCTGTGATTCAGTATGAGCTCATCTAAACTGAAACGCAGGGTAATGAAAATAATATAAAAAAGCCGAAAAATCCGCATAAATTATTTAGCGCTATCTGTAACTTGGTTGTGTGGGGTGGGGCTGATTTCGTTCATGTGGATTTCGTTTGCTTTGGAACTGTTTAGTTTTGTGTCACTAATTTTGGCAAGCTTTTGTAATCTTTTTTCAAAACGCTCAACATCAGAGCGCAAACGATCGACTTCACTATTAAATTGGTCAACATGTCTTTTCTTAGCGAGCATCGGCTTTTCTTCTTGCCAATATTCGCTGAGCATACTGGCAATGTTAAAACCAGCATCTTTAAGATTTTGCACAGAGCTTCTTGCGAATGATCCGATTTTATTGGCAGGTACATCACCCACCAGTTTGCTTAAGTCATCTTCATAATCCCAGCGTAAATGAGAAAATACTTTGGCTAATGCAGTTGCAAGATGGGTGTCGCCAGTAATCTCAATTTTTAATTTAGCCGCTTCATCTTTAGCAAGCAGTCTTAGTAGCAAGCTAGGTACTATGTTAATGCATGCATCAGGAACATTCGTCTCACCAGCCACGGCTAGGCTACCATCTTCTAAAATGACTAGGACGCTACTGACGGGTGCAATCGTGATGCGTACAGATTTACCCGTGAATGGTTGCAGCAAACTACAAGCCCAAGTGTTTTGTGCTATCAGATGCTGCAGAACGTGAGTACTCATGCTTTTAAACATCAGGTTTTATAGCCTTTATGTAGCGCCACTACACCAGCGGCCAAGTTGTAGTAATCTACTTTGCTAAGACCTGCATCCACCATCATTTGTTTAAGCGTTTCTTGATCAGGATGCATACGAATAGATTCAGCAAGGTATTGATAGCTATCTGCATCTTTTGCAAGTAATTTGCCCATCAGCGGTAACAGCTTAAACGAGTAAACATCATAAGCTTTAGATAAGGGCTGCCATACTTTTGAGAACTCAAGTACCAGTAAGCGACCACCCACTTTCAGTACGCGTTGCATTTCGGCAAGCGCTTTATCTTTATGCGTCATGTTGCGCAAACCAAAAGCAACAATCACACAGTCAAAGTATTGATCTGGAAACGGTAGTTTTTCTGCATCACATTGCATGGCAGGTACATTTAGACCAGCATCTAGCATACGATCGCGACCAACACCTAACATAGACGCGTTAATGTCTGTCAGAATTACTTGTCCCTCAGGCCCTACTTTTTGCGCGAACAGTTTAGATAGATCGCCGCTCCCGCCTGCAATATCGAGCACTTTGTCGCCGGGGCTGACGCCACTGATGCTGACTGCAAAACGTTTCCAGCTACGGTGTAAGCCCGCAGACATCACGTCATTCATCAAGTCATACTTATTGGCGACAGAGTGGAATACTTCAGCGACCTTTTTTGCTTTTTCAGTCTCTGCAACTGTTTTAAAGCCGAAATGTGTATTTTGTTCTGTTGTCATCACAGTATTCTCTTAAGATAAGTTTTTGCGAGCATGCCCAGCGGCACTTAATTTGCCCAAATACTCTAACCAGAGTGACTCGTAATTCCGTGCCAAATCATATAGGTAATCCCATGAGTACAAGCCTGTATCATGGCCGTCAGTAAACACTAGTTTGACTGCGTAGTTCCCAACAGGGTGAATAGCTGAAATGTTGACATCTTCTTTCCCGATTTGCAGTACTTCTTGTCCATGCCCGTGGCCACGCACTTCAGCAGATGGTGAGTAAACACGTAAGAACTCGCAAGACAACATACATTCAGTATTGTTATCAAATTTAATCTCCAGCAAACGAGATGTTTGGTGAAGTTTAATATCAATTGGGCGAGGCGCGTTTTGTGTGTTTTCGCTCATGGTATGCTTAACTTCGTTAAAAAATAAGATGATAACAGAATGAGTTAGTTTGCTGATAATCTAGTACGTAACCGTTCATATTTAATAATTAACCGCCTGTCCGAATTCTATTCAGTAATGTAGACAATAGTGCATGCTTTTATTTGCATATTGAATTAACAGTGATAAAGTAACACTACCTAAAAATGGTTTGAGGACCATCATGGCAGATAATAAATTAGCACATCATTTTGAAGTATATTCCCAGTGGCGAAAGGCGCTTGTCGACACGATTTGTGACTATCGTAGCTGGCTAAACGAGCAAGAGCTCAATGATGCGCAGGTCGATCAGAGAATTCAACAGTTGTTGGACAGGCTACGCGAAGATAAGTTGAACGTTGCATTCGTTGCAGAGTTTTCACGCGGCAAGTCCGAACTGATTAATGCAATATTCTTTGCAGGGTACGGCACGCGCCTGTTGCCCTCAAGCGCAGGTCGTACGACCATGTGCCCAACAGAATTGCTGTACGATAAGTCTAAGCCAACCTCAATTATGATGTTGCCGATTGAGACGCGTCTTTCTGATGCAACAACCTCTGAATACAAACGCTATCCGGATGAATGGAAAACCGTTACTTTTGATGTTGACTCTAACGAGAGCATGGTCAGTGCCTTTAAAGAGGTGAGTAGCACCAAAGCTGTTTCGTTAGTAGAGGCCGAGAAATATGGACTGTATGATCCAAACAGTGCAGATGACGCTCTAAATATCAATAAAGATGGCACAATTGATGTGCCATGCTGGCGTTATGCCATGATTAACTTCCCGCATCCACTCCTAGAACAAGGTTTGGTTATTTTAGATACGCCTGGTTTAAATGCGATTGGTACCGAACCTGAGTTGACATTAAACATGTTGCCAAATGCGCATGCCGTATTATTTATACTGGCTGCAGACACAGGTGTCACTAAATCGGAAATAGATGTTTGGCGTCAATACATCAGCGGCACGCGTTGGAAACAAAAAGGACGTATAGCCGTATTAAATAAAATTGACGGCCTGTGGGACGAGTTAAAAGACGAAGAGGAAATTCAAACAGAGCTTGCTAAACAAGTAAAAACCAGTGCAGAGTTATTGGGTTTGGAGCCGAGTCATATTTACCCAGTATCTGCTCAAAAGGGCTTGCTTGCTAAAGTGAATAGCGATGAAGCTTTGCTTGTTAAAAGCCGTGTTTTAGAACTGGAAAAAGCGTTATCGAATGAGTTGATTCCGGCTAAAAAGGAAATTGTGCGTGACAATACTCAAAATGAAATTGAGGACTTGATTACCAATTCTCATGTGATTTTAGACGCAAGATTTTCTGGTGTTAATGATCAGTTACTTGAGTTGCGCGGACTGCGCGGTAAAAATGAAGACGTAGTCGAGCACATGATGAACAAGGTCAAAGTTGACAAGGAAAACTTTGAGCAAGGTCTGCAACGCTTTCAGGCATTGCGTAGTATCTTTTCGCAGCATACTAATCGTTTGTTTACCTTGTTGGGCATGGAGTCGCTAAAAGTACACGTGCACTCCACTCGTCAAACCATGATTGAAGCAAGTTTTACTAAAACCATTCGCGTGGCGATGGATAACTTTTTTAGTGAGCTTAAAACGAGATTGATCTCATCTGATGTGCAAATTGATGAGATTAAGCAGATGATGGACGTCATGTATGAAAAGTTTTCAAAAGAGCATGGTTTACGTAAGTCTGAGCCACCAACTTTTACTACTTTACGCTACCAAAAAGAGCTATCTAAATTAGAGCGTGCTTATAAAGAGCAATTTAATACTGCATTTAATATGATCGCTAATGAGAAGATGACGCTCACTAGCAAGTTCTTTGAAACACTAGCGAGTCGTGTTATTCATGTGTTTGAAGTGGCTAACCGTGACATTGAAAATTGGTTGAAAGCAGTGATTGCACCGATGGAGTCTCAAGTGCGTGAGCATCAGTTGCAACTGCGTAGGCGTTTAGAGAGTATCAAGCGTATTTATAAAGCGACTGATACTTTAGAAGATCGTATTGCGGAATTAGAGGCGATTGAGCGCAGTATCCAAGCGCAACTAGATGACTTGAATGTGTTGCGTATGCATATGCGCAATGCACTTGCATTTCAGCCAGAGCAAGAAGATGCAGCGGTTGCTGCATAAGTAATTGAAAAGATAAGATTTAGACAATAAAAAAGGCTGCATTCGCAGCCTTTTTTATTGCTTGAACCTTTTGGGTTCGCGCTATCTGACTTAGCGATTAGCTAGCATCAGCGTTTTCATTTTTAGCATCGCTTTTTGCTCAATTTGGCGAATGCGCTCTGCGGATACACCAAACTCATCAGCAAGTTCGTGCAGAGTTTTACTGTCTTTTTCTTGTAACCAGCGTGCTTCTACTACACGACGGCTACGTTCATCTAAATGATTAAGTGCAGATGCTAAGCCTGTGGTTTCTGCCATTTCAAATTGTTTAGCTTCTAGTGCTTCAGGTGGTGTTAAGCTCTCATCTTGCAAGTAAGCAATAGGGCTGTAATGTTCTTCGCTGTCATCATCAATATTGGTCTCTAGTGAGATTTCATGACCATTCAGACGAGATTCCATTTCAAGCACTTCTTCAGGCTTTACATTCAGCTCGTGTGCAATATGTGCAATCTCGTTAGGCTGCATGGTGTTGATGCCAGTTTTCATGCTGCGTAAGTTAAAAAATAGCTTGCGCTGTGCTTTAGTGGTGGCGATTTTAACTAAACGCCAGTTGCGCACGATATATTCGTGGATTTCTGCTTTGATCCAATGCATCGCAAATGAAACTAAGCGTACACCACGCTCAGGGTCAAAGCGCTTGACGGCTTTCATTAGCCCGATATTACCTTCTTGAATTAGGTCGGCTTGGGGTAAGCCATAGCCCATGTATCCACGTGCGATACTCGCTACTAAACGTAGATGCGAAACAATCAACTGACGTGCAGCCTCAAGATCGTTTTCTTTTTTGAACCTTACCGCGAGTGAAAGCTCTTCTTCCGCAGATAGAATTGGATAGGCTTTAATCGCTCTAGAGTACTGTTCTAGGCTGTCAGTTGCTAATAATGCAGGTACTGTTAAAGCATTGGTCATTAGTTGGTAACCCTCCTTGATTAAGTTATTTTAGCACTCCCTGTTTGAGAGTGCTAGTGTCAGAAAGTTCAAACCAAGTATTTGTTGTGTTTTGTGACATTGAAGTTGGTAACCGTTAAGAATGTATAAAGTTGGTAACTAAATATGATTTTTTTTGATTGGTATATTCAGACAATATTGATGCTAATACTGGAATTTTGTATCAATATATTGATTTTTGCATTTGCGAATGACGAAGTACGCATTTGTAATTATTCAAAGAGGATTACAAAAATGAAACTAACATTTTTATACTCAGTACCAAACAAATGATAGCGAAGACTTTTTTCAATGAAGCTTCAGGCATGTTATGAGCACAACGAGCACCAATAGGCGCAGCTATAGCGCTAGCAATTGATATTGTTAAGAATGCTGGAATATAAATATAGCCAAAGGTGTAGGGTTTATCTAACGTTATAGCCCAGCCGTTAATCATATAGCCAATAGTACCTGTGATCGCTATGGGGAAACCAATTGCAGCAGAAGTTCCTATAGCTCTTTTAATATCTACATTCTTGTACCCCAGATACACGACTGTCAGAAAACCACCTCCCACCGCTGCTACGGCGGATACAGATCCGATTCCCATCCCGGCCAAAATTAATCCAAGCAAGGTCCTTGGACTTTTACTGGGCTTTGGTTGCCATTTAAGAAATGTCTGCAATGCCACAAGTGCCATGAACAAAGCAAAGAATATAGCAATATAGGCGGAGTTGACTCTACTAGCGATTTGAGTCGCGAAAAATGCTCCAACAATAATGCCTGGCGCCATACCCATAACGAC